>Ga0172362_10001513_pt1 | contig 19847 bp, 18 predicted proteins | sample LakKivs1_kivu2a2_FD_114534 | JGI IMG/M metagenome (GOLD analysis project Ga0172362, IMG submission 114534) | Sediment microbial communities from Lake Kivu, Rwanda - Sediment s1_kivu2a2 | ecosystem: Environmental > Aquatic > Freshwater > Lake > Sediment | place: Rwanda: Western Province, Lake... | reverse complement strand
GAGTTAGAATCTTATCCTTGAGGTAAAAAGGTAGGAAAGTTGCTTCAGCATCATCTCTACTGTATGCGAAAGTTGTTTGAGTAAGGTCATTTGTCCCGTAAGAGAAGAAATCTGCATATTGAGCGATTTCATCTGCAGTGAGAGCTGCCCTTGGAACCTCAATCATTGTGCCAATTTCATATTCCAGATTTATTCCCTCTTCTTTAACCTTGCTATTTACAATTTTTTCTACTTTCTCTCTGAGCACCTTCATTTCATTCACGTGTCCGATTAATGGAAGCATGATTTTGGGTTTTGGATCAAATCCTTCTTTTCTCAGTTGGATTGTTGCATCAATTATAGCTGCAGTCTGCATTTCGTAAATTTCTGGAAATACTAGCCCAACTCGGCATCCTCTGAAGCCAATCATAGGATTGAACTCGTATAGTTCTTTAGAGCGTTGAAGCTCTCTTTCCTTCTTTCTGATTAATTCGGCATCTCCGTTGTTTATTTTAAGCTCTTCAAGTTCCTTCTCAAGTCTTTCTCTTTGAGGCAGAAATTCATGCAAGGGAGGGTCAAGTAACCTTATAATTACAGGATATCCGTTCATAGCTTTTAGGATATCGTAAAAATCTTTCTTTTGAACTATTTCTAACTTTGAGAGAATATTGACTCTCTCTTCTTTTGTTTCTGCAATAATCATATCTTGCATTAATGGAAGTCTGTCAGGCTGAAGGAACATTCTCTCTGTTCTACAAAGCCCAATTCCCGAAGCACCGTATTCTCTTGCCCTGATTGCTTCTTCTGGAGTGTTAGCATTCGCTTTCACTCCAAGCTCTTTGAGTTCGTCAGCAAAGGAAAGGAGTTCTCTTAACTCTGGAGTTAAGCCGGGATCGATCATAGGAACTTCCCCCAAAATAACAGTACCAAGTGAACCATCAATTGTTATAACATCATCTTCTTTTACAATATTTCCATTAACCTGAAAGAGTTTATTATTCAAATCAAGCTTGATCTCTTCAGCTCCTACAATACAAGGAATTCCCATTCCTCTTGCTACAACTGCTGCGTGAGCAGTCATCCCACCTCTTGTTGTAAGGATTGCTTGGGAATAAGCCATTCCTTCAAGATCTTCTGGGGTTGTTTCCGGGCGAACCAGGATAACTGATTCTCCCATTTTTCCTCTTTCAGCAGCTTTTTTTACATCGAATTCAACTTTTCCTGATGCTGCTCCGGGTGATGCGGGTAAACCTTTTGCAATAGGATTTACTTTTATTCTCGGGTCAATCATTTTATGCAAAAGCTGGTCAATTTGCTCTGGAGTGACTCTTAATATTGCGTCTTCTTTTGAAATCAAACCTTCATCAACCATATCCACAGCTATTTTAACTGCAGATTGAGCAGTCCTTTTGCCACTTCTTGTCTGCAGCATGTATAACTTCCTTTTTTCAATGGTAAACTCCATATCCTGCATATCTTTATAGTGGCGCTCAAGAATATCTGCAACCTCTATTAGCTGTCTGTAGGCTTCTGGCATTTCAATCTCAAGTTGTTCAATTGAATTGGGTGTTCTTATTCCAGCTACCACATCTTCACCCTGGGCATTAATTAAGTATTCACCGAAGAACTTCTTTTCTCCCGTAGAAGGATTTCTTGTGAAAGCAACTCCAGTTGCTGAATCATTTCCCATGTTACCGAAAACCATTGTGACAATATTAATTGCAGTTCCAAGACTGTCGCTTATTTTATTAAGTAACCTATAAGTTATTGCTCTTGGGTTGTTCCACGATTTAAAAACTGCCTCGATAGAAAGAAATAATTGCTCAATAGGGTCCTGCGGGAAGTCTTTTCCTGTGGTTTCCTTATATAGAGCTTTATAGTCCTCTATGACTCTGCTCAGATTTTCTTTTGTCAGGTCAGTATCGCTTGTCAAACCATTCTCGTGTTTATGTTTCTCGAGAATTTCTTCAAATTTATGATGCGGTACATTCATAACAACATCGCCAAACATTTGTATGAATCTTCTATAGCTGTCTAAGGCAAAACGTTCATTATTTGTCAAATTAATAAGCCCTTCAACGGTTTGATCATTGAGGCCCAGGTTAAGGATGGTATCCATCATTCCTGGCATGGATACTGGTGCTCCAGAACGCACAGATACAAGAAGAGGATTGCCTGTGTTGCCAAACTTTTTCCCGGTTTTTTCTTCAAGTTTTTTAAGATGATCGAGAGTTTCTTGTTTAATCTCTTCTCTGACATAGTTAATTGTCTGGTAATCTTTGCATGCTTCTGTTGTAATTATAAAGCCTGGTGGTACTGGCAATCCTATTCTTGTCATTTCGGCAAGCCCTGCACCTTTACCTCCAAGAATGCTTCTCATTGACTCATTTCCTTCTTCAAAGTCATAAACCCATTTTTTCTCCATTTATTACCTCCATCTAATTATAATAATAATTGAATATTAATCTATAACGATTTCTGAAAAATCTGCGAAAGACTCAAATATTTCCTTCAATTCCACGAGAAGATTTAATCTGTTGTTTCTTATTGCTTTGTGTTTATCCATAACAAGAACGTTTTCGAAAAACTTGGTAACCTCCGGAATTAAAAGATACAAAAGATGAATTATGGCTTCATAATCTTTTGTTTTTAGCAAATCTGCCAATAATTCTTCAGTTTCAACGATCATTTGATAAAGTTTATTTTCACTTTCATCTACAAAAAATTCTTTTTTAACTCCCTCAATGCTAAATTCAGCTTTTGAAATCAAGTTTCTAACTCTTTTATGCGTTTGGATGATAAGCTTAAAGTTTTCATCTCTTTTATACTTTTTTAGAACCTCACACCTGTTCTTGAAACTTGTAATTAGGTCGATATTCAAGCTTAAAACCGAATTAACTAAATCATAATCATAACCTTTTTCCTTAAGTGATGAAGACGTCCGTTCTTTAATAACTTGTAAAATTTGCTCGGATTCACCATGCAAATTAGCATTTTCTTCTAAGTAGATTTTTATTGATTGCTCTATGATTTCTCTGATGGGGATACTTTCTCCGCCCATATTTAGTAGAATTTCTACTATTCCTCCTATAGTTCTTCGAAGTCCGTATGGATCTCTTGAGCTACTAAACTCAACTCCCGAGAGGATGCTACCAACTATGGTATCAACTTTGTCAATCAGTGATAGTAATTTCCCAGTATTACTGATTGGTAATTTATCTTGTGCGTATTTTGGTAAGAGGTGCTCCTTAATTGTGTCAGCCACATTTTTATTTTCCCCTTCAAATTCTGCATAAATGCTGCCAATCTCTCCTTGTAGTTCTGGGAATTCGTTAACAACATTTGTTAAAAGGTCTGCCTTGCAAAGGTATGCAGCTCTCTTAAGTGCATAAGATTCGTGCTTTGAAAGATTAAACACTGATGAAACATATTCCGATAGTTTCACGAGCCTCACAGTCTTATCTTTAAGAGAGCCGAGATTGCTTATAAAAGCGACTTCTGAGAGCGCTTCAATATTTGATTCTAATCGATTCTTTTTATCTTCATTGAAGAAAAAGATGCCGTCAAGGATTCTTGCTTTTGCAACTCTTTCGTAACCTTTTTTGACGTTCTCAATGAAATCAGAAGTTCCATTTCTAACTCCTATAAAATGTGGAAGAATCCCAGTGCCATCTTTCTTGAAAATAGGAAGTGACTTTAGATGATCTTTAACTATGCTTTCAATTATGCAGTCGGGTAGGGAAGACATATCCATATCCATTAAGCACAAGAAAGGGGTTGGGAATTCAGTCATATTTATAATTTCTTCCAGAAATTCTTCATCCAAAATTACCTTTCCGTTTATTTTATTTGCAAGCTCGTTCGCTCTTTGTTCCACTATCCTTTTTCTCTCATTAAAGTCTAATATAATATATTTTTCTCTTATTTTTGTAAAGTAGTCCTTAGGACTTTTGATGTCTATCTCTAACGGTGAATCAAAGAAGAACCCGAATGTCTTATTGGAAGCTCTTATTCCTGCTAGCTCAACCGGGACAATTTCATCTCCTAACATTGAAAGCAAATTTCTAATCGGGCGAATAAATTCCATGTTTGTTTCATTCCATCTCATCATCCTGGGAAAATTTAAGCTCTTAACCGCATTTATAGATACTTCCTTTAAGATTTCCTTAGAAGCCCTTCCACTAATTTTTTTAATACCGAAAACATATTTGTTTCCTTTAACTTCTTTGATTTCAATTTCCTGTTCAGTTAAACCGTTATACTCTATAAATTTCAAATAAGGTTGAAGTTTCTGATTATTTTCACTTATCGCAGAATTCAGTGAAGGTCCTTTTATTTCAATAATTGAATCGTCTTCTTTATCTTCAACTTGTTCAATGTAAATAACCAACCTTCGAGGAGTACCAAAACCTTGCACCTTTCCAGTGCGAAGATTGAACTCTTTTAGAAATTCTTCGAAATTAGTTTTAAGTTGTGATATTGCTGAATTTATTTGTTTGGCAGGGATTTCATCGGTATAGATTTCAAAAAGGAAATCACTCATTTTGTTCCTCACTTTCAAGGACTATTTTTGCAGATAGGTTTGCCATTTTTCTCATTCTTGCAATCATTTGAACTCTTTCAGCCATGCTAATTGCCCCTCTTGCATCTAAAAGATTAAAAATATGAGAGCATTTTAACAGGAAGTGGTATCCGGGGATAAGAAGTCTTTTTTCCAGGATTCTTGTTCCTTCTTTTTCGTATAGCATAAAAAGCTCAAATAAAGTTGAGGGGTCTGCTTCTGCGAATGCATACACGCATTCTTCTTTCTCTTCTTTTTTTCTTAAATTTTTATATTTTATCAAGTCGTTCCATTGAATTTCGAAAACGTTTTCCTTTTCTTGAAGGAACATTGCAAGTCTTTCGAGTCCGTAAGTAATTTCAACAGTGACTGGGTTTAGAATTATTCCTGCTGCCTGTTGGAAATAAGTGAATTGAGTTATTTCCAAACCATCAAGTCGAACTTCCCAACCAACACCGAGCGCCCCAAGAACTGCAGTCTCCCAATTGTCTTCAATGAATTTAATTTCATGCTTTGAAAGCTTTAAACCTAATGTCTTCAGACTTTCCAGATAAATGTCTTTTATATTGGTAAGAGGAGGTTTTATCATAACTTGATATTGATGATGCATGTAAAGTCTGTTTGGATTCTCGCCATAGCGTCCGTCTGCAGGTCTCCTTGATGGTTGTAAGTAAGCTACAGCCCAGGGCTTTTTGCCTATTGCTCTGAGAAAAGTGTATGGGCTTAAAGTGCCGGCACCAACCTGCTCGTCAAAAGGTGGAAGAATTAAGCAACCCTGGTTTTTCCAAAAATTTTCTAATTTTTCAATCATTTCCTGAAAATTCATCCTTCACCCCGTATCAAATATTCGAAATTGTCCAAAAAATCATTCAGATGACTGGAATCAGCATGGTAGCCAACAAATAAATTAAGAAGTCTCAATATTTCATCGAAGTGTTTAATTTCATATTTCGGTTCCTTAATTATATTCAAGCTGAGAAACTTTTCAATTTCTTTAACAATGCCCATGTTTACTACAATTCCTGATTCATTGTTGAAACCTCCTTTTTCTGGAGAAAAAAATATTGTTGCATTTTTGTTAACGGGAAGCTTTATTGGATATCCTAGAAAAGATAAAAGGTTAAAAGTAAAATAACATAGTACTAAATTCTCATTAGCTTCGTTATTAAGTAGGGTAAGCGTATTTAAAAATAGCTTGAAAACATTATAATCAGGTTGCTCATAAGGTAGAAGAATGATTAGAAGCTCCCTGAAATAGTTGAGGATATTTGCTTTTTTAAAAGATGATTTTGCGCCATTAAAAGAGTTAATCAAACGTGCTTCAGTGGCTGTGTAGAAGTCCTGTTTTTTATATAGTAATATTTTTTCAAATACAAAATCGTATGCGTATCCAGACCTTTTTGATGAAGCAGACTTTACAGCTTTGAATCTTACTCTAAGTTTGCCAATCTTGTCCGTAAGAACTATTACACTCTTATCTTTAGTGTTTGACTCAAATGAGCCAAGAGTAATACCACTTACACTAATGTACCCCATTATGTCACTATTTCTACGCTCTTGCTGGCTCCAATTCTTGATGCTCCTGCCTTAATCATCTTAACAGCAGTTTCAAAATTCTTAATTCCCCCAGAAGCTTTTACGCCTATCTCTTTACCCACAACTGAACGGATAAGAGAAACATCCTCAGGAGTTGCTCCTCCTTTGCTGAAGCCTGTAGAAGTTTTAACGAATTCTGCTCCTGCAGAGACTGCAATTGAAGAAGCAATGATTTTTTCTTCTTTAGTTAACAAAGCGGTTTCAATTATTACTTTTACAATTTTAGGTCTTACTGCACCTACTACCTCTGCTATATCTTTTTCAAGATTTTTATAATCTTTTGATTTAATGAATCCAATATTCATAACCATATCAATTTCATCAGCACCGTTCCTGGAGGCTTTTTCAGCTTCAACAGCTTTTATGTAAGTTTCATTTGCTCCTAGCGGGAAACCAATGACTGTAGCGATTTTAACAGCAGAACCTTCAAGATTGTTCTTTGCAGTATTTACAAAGGCAGGATTCACGCAAACGCTAAAAAAATTTAATTTTTTTGCTTCATCGCATAGTTTTATAATTTCTTCTTGAGTTGCCTCTGGCTTTAATAAAGTATGGTCAATAATACTTGCTACAAATTCTTTTGTTAACTCAACATTTTCATCAATGTAGTAAAGCATTTTTCACCTCCACACTATTTTATTGAAAACATAAATTACGTCAAGTTTTGTTTATTATTCTTTTTTGGGAACTTTGCTTTAGCGATTCTTTAAAAATTGAGTTGCTAATTTTCCGGTATTGACATAAGGAAAAATATAAATAGAATTTTAATATGGGGAATATATGAGTAAAGAGGAGCAAAAAAAGATTCAATTAAGAGCTATTTTATTTGGGCTTTTATTTATTATTCTTTCCATTGGTTTCTATCTAATTTGCTCTGTTCTCAACAGACTTGATTTTTACTGGTATTACCTTTTTCCGCTTCTACTCCTTATTTTTGTTGTATTTATACCGCTTTCTATTTTCATTGCAAACAAATCTCGCTCCAGAAAAAATAATTAGTTTAATTTAAGTGCTTGACTGAGAAATGTAAAAGTGTATAACTAAGTTATATAAAAAGGTGCAAAGTAAATTTTTTAAAAAAAAGGAGGTGAGGACGTCAAAAATCATTGAAAATGATGCATGGGAAGGTATTTTTGAAAAGAATTTTGATTTAAAATCAGTATAAAAGGAGGCGAAGTAAATGGCTGAAGAACAAAAACCAATCGTCTTTACAAGGAGGTCTTCGGGCCTTGTAAGATCTGTCTCTGCTTTCTCAGCATTTGCACTTGTTATGTGTCACACAGTCGGAGGTGGCATTAACAAGCTAATGATTTTTGCTGAGTACAACAACCCTGGTGCAAACGTTGCTCTTGCCTTTCTCATCACGGGTATCCTTGCTCTTGTTACTGCATATGTATACTCTGAACTTTCTGCGCTAATGCCAAGAACAGGAGGAGATTATATCTTTATATCAAGAGGTATTTCTCCGCTTTTAGGCTTTATAACAAGCTGGGGCTTCTGGTTTACAGAAGTATTATCCTTTGGAATAATTGCCTTCTATGATATTCCTATCTGGGGATTGGGTTTCCAGATTGCAGGTGCTGCGACCAAAAACACAGCCTTGCTTGAGCTTGGAACAAATATATCTAAAATAGGTCCAACTTTCTGGCTTGGGATGCTTATGGTTTTAATCTTTGGCGTCATAGCACTTTTTGGTATGAAAAGGTATACAACCCTTATTAATGCCCTTCTTATTCTTCCATTAATTGGAAGCGTAATAATGATTATTGCGCTCTTGAAGGGCCCCGGTGTTGCCAAAGCAAGCTGGGATGCCACATATGGATCTGGCATGTGGGATACGGTAGTTAGGTTATCGAAGCAGGCAACTGACTACTGGGTCCAAACGCCGTTCAATATGGGTGCCACCCTTATGGCTGGTGTAGGCGGATTGTGGGCATACATTGGAGTAACTGCTGCATCCTATGCCGGCGGTGAGGTTAAAAATCCTGAAAGAAACATGAGTATTGCAATGCTTGGTGGAGCTGCAGTAATTGTCGTTTATTATGTTCTCCTTAGTATCTTGGTTTACCGCACCTTTGCAACAGCAGAAGGATCGTTTATTTCTATGTATTGCAATGTATTCCAGCATAAAGATTTGTGGGCGCAGCTAACTTCAGTTTACAAATATGCGCCTAACCCGTACTTGCCGACGTTTGCTGCAGCACTTATGCCAGGGCAGCATTTCTTCCAGTTCGTTGTTGCCATATCCGCTGCAATATGGCTTATGAATGATATCCCAGTATTTCTTGTTGTTTGCTCTCGTCAGATATTTGCCTGGTCCTTTGACAGGATGTTCCCTGAAGCAATTTCAGCTGTTAATGAAAGATGGCATACTCCTCATAATGCAGTAATACTTACAACCATTGGAGGTTTTATAGGGGTAATACTATCATGGATATCAGAGAGAGGACTTGCAGGGGCTTTCGTTGCCGCAATGGATACGACTATGCTCTATGAATTTGCAGTCGTATTTGGTTCTCTGGCAGCGGTTGTAATTCCTTTTGTGAGACCTGATATTTATGAAAGAGGAAGAAGATTATCATGGTTTGGTGTGCCTGTAATAACGATTTTTGGTATCATTTCATTCTTTGCAAATTTCTGGTATTTGTTTATTTCAGGTGCATGGCTTAAGACTACTACTGACCTTATGCTCCAGGTTATCTGGATGGCGGTTGGTGTTATAATATTTGTTGGTTACTATATTTATAACACAAAGAAGGGAGTTGACGTAAGAAGTATTTATCAGCAGATCCCACCTGCATAAATATTTTTAAGGGAGGTAGGTATTCTCTACCTCCCTACCTCAAAAACTTAGAAAAAGGAGGAAATGTGAAGAGATTATTCTTTTCAGTAGATGCTCATGGTGCAAATCTTGTATGGAGGAAGTGGCTAAGTGCAGTAAATATGTATCACCCGGATATTTTGATACTTTCAGGTGATTTAACAGGGAAGGTTTTCGTTCCAATAATAAAACAGAAAGATGGCACTTGTCAGTACAGCTACTTCGGAACAACTTTCACCCTTAAGAATGAAGATGAAGTAAATAAGGCTATTGACAGACTTGATGACGCTGCAATATATCCATTTATTGCTACAGGAGAGGAAGTTAGCGAACTTCAGCGAGATGAGAAAAAGCTCCAGGACTTAATGAATAAATTAATATGGGATAGGCTTGAGCAATGGCTTAATATGCTTGTAGAAAAAGTTGATACTTCTAAAGTTATGACAATTGTTATGCCTGGCAATGACGACTTTTACATTTTTGATGACTTCATTAAGTCTTATGCAAATAAAGGAGTCATATATCCTCTGGACGAAGTTATTCAATTTCCTTACGGAATAGAAATGGTAAGTTGCGCTTATGTAAACCCCACTCCTTGGAATACTGATAGAGAGGCAGATGAAGGTAAACTTGAGAAAATGTTAGAAGAAGAGATAAAGCATCTGAAGGACCCTCACTGGTCGATTTTTAATTTTCATGCTCCTCCTTATAATACAAAACTTGATATTGCTCCGAAACTTGATAAAACTCTTAAACCTGTTACTTCTTTTGGTGAAGTTGAAACGGAGCATGTAGGAAGTAAAGCGGTTAGAAAAGTTGAGGAAAAATATCAACCGCTTATGGGTGTACACGGGCATATTCATGAATCTTTTGCTTCTGATTACATACGGAAGACACCTGTTGTAAATCCTGGTTCAGAATATACCGAAGGAATTCTACGGGCTTTTATTATTGAAATTGAAGAGAATGGAATTAAGAACTTCTGGAAGATAGAGGGATGATGGAAATGCCATCAGAAAAAGATTTCGAAGAACAGGAACAAAAGTTTTTCTTGCTGCGCGATGCCTTAATGAAAGAAGCTGATGCAAGAGGTATCACATTACGTATCCTGGGTGCAATTGCTTTTAGGACACACTGTCCTGCGTTTAAATCCTATGAATATCGTGCAGGCAGGTTGCTTTCTGATATTGATTTTGCAGCTTATTCAAATGACAAGAGAAAGATTGAAGAAATGTTTTCCAATCTCGGCTATGAAATAGACAAACATGCAAAAGTTTTGTTTCAGGGGAAAAGATATATTTTTTACAACCCTGAAGGTATTCATTCAGACATTTTCTTTGACAAGCTCGAGATGTGTCATGATGTAGTTTTCACGGGGAGATTGGAAATCGATTATCCAACCATTTCTTTAGCGGATCTTTTTTTTGAGAAGGTTCAAATTGTGCAGATTAATGAAAAGGATCTTATTGATACTGCAGTTCTTATAAGAGAACATAATATAGGTCCTGGAGATCAGGAAACAATCAATAGTGATTATATTTCGACGGTTCTTTCAAATGATTGGGGATTCTGGAGAACTACTACAATAAACCTTGAAAAGATCCTGCAATATGTAAAAGGCGCAGAATTTTTCCTAGAATCTGATAAAAATGATATTCTATCAAAGATAGAGCTTATTTTGAAATATATTAATGATAAACCGAAATCTTTTTCATGGAGAATGCGTGCGAAGATTGGCGATAAAAGGCAATGGTACAGAGACGTTGAGGAATTTGAGCGATAGATAGATTGAGTCAGGTTAAAAATATTCATAACATTATTAGAGAAAGGCGTTCAATAATTGTCTTCAAGGACAAGCCCGTTGAAGAAGAGGCAGTACTTCTGATCCTTGACTCTGCAAGATGGGCTCCATCCTCAAATAACAGCCAACCCTGGGAATTTGTAATTGTCCATGAAAAGGCAAGAAAAGATGCAATTGCCGAACTTTACGTTGAAGGATTTAAAAAAAGAGCTGAAAAAGCTAATGATCAAATAAAGAAAAAAATTTACGATATTCTTTCTCATCTTGAAGGAGAGCTTAGAATCCCTCCTTTCTTGATCGTTGTGTGCGCAAATCCTGAAAAGTCTAAATCTTACCTTGTTGATACTGCAGCTGCAATCGAGAACATGTTACTGGCTGCTTGTGAATTAGGGCTGGGTACGAACTGGATCGACCTTACTTCGACAGACTTTGCAGAAGAGTTTGACTTAAGAAAGCTCAAGGAGTATCTTTTTATACCCGACAAAATTGTGCCTGTTGCAATTATTCCACTTGGTTTTCCTGAAGAAATTCCTCCACCACCTGCAAGAAGGCGCATAAGAGAACTTATTCATAAAGATTTTTGGTGAGCAGAAAATGGATGAGTGGCTTAGAAGAATAGAAATTTCTATGGGTCTGGAATTGTTTCTTGGGGCCGTAGTAATTATGATTGTGAATAGGCGTTACAGAAGCAGTAGAATTTCCAGACGGACATTTCATATTCAAAATCTTGGAATTCTTTTTCTTATTCTTATTTTTATCTTGATAGAACTACTCAGCATCAAATATGCATTTTTAAGAAATAGAATTCTGTTGATAGTGATTGAATTTGTTTTTATTTTCATTTTTCTGGTTGTTGACAGAAGGCTCAATGGGAAAGAATCTTTTACAGGAGGTGGATAGATGCCTTTAAATGGGAATCTTAAAGATTTCCCGTTGGGAGATATTATTCAGCTTATCAATAATACAAAAAAGACAGGTTTGCTTAAGCTTGAAGCAGGAGGAGATTTTTCAGGAGAAACTGGTGAGATTGATTTTAATGCAGGAAAAATAATTTTTGCAGAGTCTAACAAAGGACTTATTGGAAAGAGTGCCTTTCTCCATTTTTATGAATGGAAGGTAGGAGATTTTAGTTTTGTTGAAACTTCTGTTCAAAATGAAGTAAATATTGATGAGTCAACAGAGTCCCTTTTAGTAGAAGGGTCAAGAGTAATCGAGGAGTGGAGTAACATTTCGGGTGTAATTAAATCGCTATCTCTTGTAGTAAATCTTACTCCTGTTCCCCCGGAGGGGGTTTCAGAAATTAAATTTACAAGGGAAGAGTGGAAAATTCTTAGAACTGTTGACGGAAAGAAATCAGTAAAGGAAATCGCGGAAGAGTTAAAACTTGCTGATTTTGAAGTAAGCAAGATTATATATGGGCTCATTGCTTCAGGGCTTGTTGAAAAAGTAAGTGAAGGCGTTGTTTCAGGGACAGAGCTTTCCGTAAGACTTAAGCCCGAGTTTTACCTTGTCGAAGAGGCAGTATATGTTGATCCACAGTTGCTTGAAGAATGGAAAACACAATATGAATTAAAAATGATAGAGAAAATTGTGCTGCATCTCAAAGGCAGTAAAGACATTATTATTAACGTGAAACCGAAGAATAACCTTGTTGGACTAATTCTTATCCCTGAAGAAATAGCATCAGAACTTGAGATAAAGGAAAAAGATAAAATATTTGTGGAGCCATTGAAATAACGAGGGAAATATGAGCTATGTACCACTTTTTTTGGCAATAGCAATGTTGGTTTTATTTATTAAAGATGGTTTTGTTGTTCCCATGAGACTTAAGAAACAAGGGAAAAAACCACCACCAAGCCAGTTGGCACTTGTTCTTGTTGAAATAGCTTTTCTTTCTTTCTTCCTTGTTTTATTTGCAAGGTCCAGATAATACTTAAATTGTGATTTAGAAGTCGAATTTAACAAACGTGCTTCACTCATATTAAATATTTTTGTTAGAATTTTAGCTATTTATAATTAAGCTTTTTGTATATTTTGCATGTAATCTTTATCTTGATTCTACCAAATATATTGTTCACTTATCAAATTATAAAAAGACTTTCTTAAGTAACTTTTTTAAGTTATTTTTGAGTAACGAAAATACATAAGTCGAAATTCACAGGAATAATTGAAAGGCTTTTTACGATAATTGTTAAATGTTTTCTATAATAGTTTGTCCTTTGATATGAATCATAATTGCGAAGAAGTTTCAAGGAAAAAAATATTTTTCTTGTACCATATAGGTAGGTTTTTTAAAGAATGGAATATTTTATAAGCATCTGTTTCATGTTATCGATTTTTAATGTTTTTGGTATTGACAATATTCTCGTTTTCTGTAAACTTAGTTAGATTTAAAATTTGAAAGGAGGCGATTTTCTGGCAGCTTGCCAGGAGAGCACAGTGGCTGAAGTACATAAAAGACAAAACGAAAGTTTGGAAGAAATGCTTAAAAGATTCCGTAGGGAATGTGCAAAAGATGGGGTTTACACCGAGATTAAAAAGCGAAGGTATTACTTACCACCCAGCGTGAAAAAAAAGCAAAAAGAAGCAAAGAAGAGGTAAATAAACAATAATAATAGGCAGGTTTTCCTGCCTGTTATTTTATTTAAGGCTTTGGGAGGTTTCAATGGCATTAGGGGCAATGAATAAAAGGACTAGAGTTGTTATTTTGACAGGTGCTTTTATAATAAAAGGAGACGTTACTGTACCGACTAACATGAGATTTTCTGATGCCTTAAATAGATTTTTGAAAGACCTTCAGTTTCTTGCAATTGTTGATGTTGAAACCTTTGATAGTAGAACCGGAAGTATGCTTGAAAAAAGAGATTTTATGCTTGTTAATAAGGAGCAAATAATAGCAATAGCCCCAATTGATTAGTTTTATTTTTCTTTTAATGCTCTCTTAACTTCTTCAATCTTAGGTTCTATTTCGATTGGCACACTTACTGCCTTCATTGCACTATCAATATCTTTTAGACCATTGCCAGTTATTAAGACAACTACTTTAGAATCTCTTTTTATCAATTTTTCTCTTAATGCTTTGAGCAAACCTGCAAAAGCTGCAACTCCTGCAGGCTCAGCAAAAATACCCTCGCCTTCACCTAAATATTTAATGGCGGAAAGTATTTCAGAATCAGATACTTTAACACCAAAGCCTTTTGAATTTCTTATGTCCCTCATCGCCATTATTCTGTTTCTTGGAATTCCAACAGCAATGCTATCTGCTATTGTGTGTGGCTCTACAAATTTCACTTCAGAGTTTTCATTTAATGCATCGACTATTGGAGAGCATCCTTCTGCTTGAACTGCAACAAGTTTTGGGGTAGAATCAATTATCCCAAGATTGTATAAGTCTTTGTATCCCTTTGCAACTCCTGAAATTATACAGCCATCTCCCACGGAGACAAAAACATAATCGGGAACATTGAAATTTAATTGTTCTGCTATTTCAAGAGCAACTGTTTTTTTGCCTTCGACCATATAGGGATTGAAAGCAGTATTTCTATTATACCATCCAAATTCCTCAGTTGCCTTTATGGATAGGTCGAATGCTTCATCGTAACTGCCTTTGACTGCGAATACTTTTGCCCCAAAGATAAGAAGCTGTGCAATTTTTGCTTTTGGAGCAGTTCTAGGAACAAAAATAAATGATTTTAAACCGGTAGAAGCAGAAGCGCCGGCAAGAGAAGATGCCGCATTGCCAGTAGAGGCACAAGTAACAGAATCGTTATCTAGCTCTCTTGCTTTTACTATTGCAATCGCAGATGCCCTATCTTTCAAGGAGGCAGTTGGATTTCTTCCATCGTCTTTAATCCACAGGAAATTCATATTTAGTTTTTCTCTTATTCTTCGAGCCTCATAAAGAGGCGTCCAACCAACTTTAAGTGGGCCAATGAAAGAGTAATTATCTATTGGTAATAATGGCAAGTACCTCCACATTGAAAAATTATTATTGTTTTTCAAATAATCTTTTGATAAGATTTTTCTAATTTCATCATAGGCATAATGGACCTCAAGGATTCCATCATATCCACAATGAGGACAACAGTACTTAACTTCTCCAGGATCGTATTCTCTATTGCATAACAAGCATTTTAACTTAGTGACATAACTCATTATTTTTCCTCCCTTGAAAAAGGTAAGCCGAGCTCTTTTGGGACGCCTATATGTTTAAATCTAACAATAAGAGTTGCTATTACAACAACAATAAATGTGAGCAAGTAGGGCTGCATCGAGAGAAGAGAAGACGGAATTGTAGTACCAGAAGCCTGTAAAAGAAATTGCAGTGAATCTATGCTTCCAAAGAGATATGCTCCGAAAACCGCATTAAGTGGATCCCACATTGCAAATATAACCAATGCTACCGCTATCCAACCTCTTCCTGCAGTTATGCCATCAAGCCAGAATGGTGCATATCCAATTGTAAGGTAAGCACCACCTGCGCCTGCTAAAAGTCCTCCGAAGAATGTCCAGAAGTATCTTGTAGCAAATACATCTACTCCCATGGCATCAGCTGCAGTTGCGTTTTCTCCCGTAGCACGCAAATGGACTCCTATCTTAGTTTTATAGAGCACATACCACATAGAAGCTGCAAGAATATAGGAAAAATATACAATGATATCTTGCTTAAAGAAAATTGGTCCAATTATTGGAATTCTCGAAATTATGGGGATTGATATTTTGGAAAAACCCACTTTTAATTGAAAATTGACGAATTTTTGTCCGTAGAAATTTGTAATTCCTAATCCGAAAATTGTTAATGCCAAACCGCTAACTACTTGTTTTCCACGTAGTGTGATGGTTATAAAAGCGTGAATAAGCGCGACTAAACCTCCTGCAATCATTCCTGCAAGGAAACCAAGATAAGGATTCTTTGTTGTGTATGCAACAACAAAGCCAAAAAAAGCTCCTACAATCATCATACCTTCGATTCCAAGATTCATAACGCCAGATCTTTCGGTAAATATTTCTCCAATGGTTGGAAACAAAATAATAGTTCCAGATCTTACAGCAGTAAAGATAAGATTAGTCAAAATTGTTACAAGCGAAGGTGCTAACATTATTAAGTCCTCCCTCTTTTAAAATGAATGGAATAGCGTAAAAGAATCTCACTTCCAATAAGTGCAAACAAAATAGAACTTTCAATTACTGAAACTATTCCAAAGGGTACTTGCATTGTAATTTGAATCTGATATCCTCCCGCGGATAAAGCTCCCAAAAGAAGAGAAACAAAGATTGCAGCAAATGGTTCAAGATATGAAAGCCATGCTGCAATAATTGCTGTGTATCCATAATCAGGGTTTATTTCAATTTGCAACAAATGAATAACGCCAGAGATTTGTGCCATACCAGCAAGACCTGCGAGGGCTCCACTGATAAGCATTGCAATGACAATATTTCTTTTAACATTTATACCTGCATAAAGAGCAGCTTGTTTGCTCCCGCCAATTATACGCGTTTCGTACCCAAATTTAGTTTTCTTAATAATAAACCAAACAACGAAAGCAGCTATTATGCCAAAGACAAGCCCAAGATGAACCCTTGAATTTGGTATAATCTTGTATAATTGTGCATTATCAGCAAAGGTTTTGGAGAGAGGAAATCCATGGCTTCTAGGGTCTCTCCAGTGTCCATACATTAAATATTTTAGAAAATAAAGAGAGACATAGTTTAAGAGAAGAGTTGATATTACTTCATTTACTTCCCAATATGCTTTTAGTAAAGCAGGTATTAACGCCCAGAAAGCTCCTCCAGCTAATCCCGCGACTGTCATAATTATAAGTAGCAATGGTTTTGGAAGATTGGAAGAAATGAAGAGGGCAAAATATGAGCTTGCAACTGCCCCAATTATGTATTGACCGTAAGCTCCGATATTCCAGAAATTCATTTTAAATGCAATAATCAACCCAACTGAAATTAAAATTAGAGGAGTTGCAAAAACAAGAGTCTCTGTGAATGTGTATTTGCTTCCGAACGAACCGACTAATATAGCCTTAAAAGCAGTAAATGGATTTATTTTAGCTAATGCTATTACAATCGCTCCTACAAGTAAGCCTAATATTACAGAAAGCAAAGGAACTAGAATTCGCAATTTTTTAGAAATATTTTCTCTTTTTTCAAATCTAATCATCTTCGGTTTTTCTCATATTGTTGCAGCTTTGGAGCCGCCCATCATTAAACCTATCTCATTAATTTCAGCATTTTTGCCTTCAAATATTCCTACAATCTTGCCATCGTACATTACCCCAATCCTATCCGCAATCATTAGCAATTCATCAAGATCTTCAGAGATTAAAAGTACTGCAGTGCCTTTATCCCTTGCTTCTATAAGTTTCTTCCGTACAAACTCAGTAGCTCCAATGTCTAAGCCCATTGTTGGATGAACAGCTATTAATAAAGTAGGTTTCTCCACTATCTCGCGTGCAAGTAACAATTTTTGCATGTTACCACCTGAAAGAAGTTTAACAGGAGCATCTCTTTTTGGAACAGAAATATTAAACTCATTTATTAGGTTACTGGAGAACTTTTCTGCCTCAACATAATTTACTAAAAATTTATTTCCAACGGGATTTCTTTTATAACAGCGCAGAATTGCGTTCTCTATTGAAGATAATGTAGCAACGAGTCCTGTGCGTAAACGATCAGATGGTATATAGTTAACTTTTCTATTTAACACTTCGTTTGGAGCCATGTTTGTTATTTCTTCTTGGTCTAAAATGACTTTGCCGGAAGAAGCTTTTCTAATACCAGTTATTATTTCTGCAAGCTCCTCTTGGCCGTTTCCTGCCACTCCTGCGATTCCAAAAATTTCACCGCTCATTACAGCCAAGTTTACACCTCTTAGTATTTTCATTCCTCTATTATTATAACCTTCAAGTTTTTCTATCTTTAAAACCTCTGTTTTATGGTCAACTGGTTTTCTATCAAACCTGGAAAGCACTTCTCTTCCAACCATCATCTGGGCAAGGTCGTTTTCAGAGGTATTATTTTTATTCACGGTACCAACAACTTTACCTTTTTTTAGAACAGTGATCCTGTCGGAAATGCTTAAAACCTCTTCAAGCTTATGACTAATAAATACTATTGATTTATTATCGGCTTTAATTTTATTTATTATTGAAAAAAGTGAGTCAATCTCCTGAGGAGTAAGAACAGCTGTGGGTTCATCCAAGATGAGAACGTTTGCCCCTCTATAGAGCATTTTTATTATCTCAACCCTTTGTTGTTCGCCTACCGAAAGCTGCCAAATCTTTGCCGAGGGACTAATAGCAAGATTATACTGCTCTGAAATGTCTGTTATTTTTTTGTTAATGGTGTTAGTATTTATGGCAATTCCCTGCTTCTGAAAACCAAGAACAATGTTTTCGGTGACTGTTAACGTATCTACAAGCATAAATAATTGATGTATCATGCCAATTCCAAGTTTCATTGCGTCGAGAGGAGAATTAATAGAAGCAATCTTGCCATTTAAATAAACTTCTCCCTCATTGGGATAATATATACCGTCAAAAATGTTCATTAGAGTTGTTTTACCGGCGCCATTTTCACCCAAAAGAGTATGTACTTCGCCTTCGTAAAGGTCGAAGTTAATATGGTCATTGGCGAGAACGCCAGGAAAATGCTTAGTTATGTTTTTAGCTTCAAGTACTACTTTTCCCATTTCACCTTTGCAATCAATTTATAAAAAATAAGCCCCGTTACACATTGGAAACGGGGTTTAAGAACTAAACTTAGGAACCGCTCTTAGGGATTGTTCCTACAACTCCCTGTACAAACCATTGCAAGCTTAGCTGGTCTGCATCAGACAGTCTTTCTCCAGCCTTCACCATAAGTTTACCACTCTGATCATAAATTGGCCCATCAAATGGATCGTATTTTCCATCAAGAATATCTTGCTTTCTTTTATTAACATAGTCCTGAACATTGGCAGGAACAAATGAAGCCATTGGTGCTAAATCAACTATACCATCTACCATGCCTCCCCAGTAGGAATCAGATTTCCATGTTCCGTTGTGAACTTTCTCAAGTACTTGTTTATAATAAATACCCCAATGCCAAATACGAGAAGTTAATACTGCTTTAGGAGCAGCCCCTGACATATCATTATCGTATCCAATTCCGTATTTGCCTGCTTTTTCTGCTTCAACTAGTGGAGCAGGATCATCTACACCACTTGCAATGACATCAGCGCCGCTTGCCAAGAAGGTATCTGCAGCTTGTGCCTCTTTTGTAGGGTCAAACCAGGAGTTTGTATAAATCACATGAACTTCAGCTTTTGGATTCACTTCTCTTACGCCGATCGTAAAAGAGTCAATCTCTCTTATAACTTCCGGAATCGAAAATGGAGCAACAAAACCAATGTAGTTTGTCTTTGTCATCATTCCTGCGACGAGCCCTGACAGGTAGTCGGGTTGTTCCATTCTCCCAAAATAGTTACCCATATTTTCCAGAGATTTGTATCCTGAGCAATGCTCAAATATTACGTCTGGATAATCTTTTGCAACATTGTAGGTTGGATCCATAAAGCCAAAGCTAGTTGTGAAAATAACCTTGTAACCCTGATTTGCATAGTCTCTAAGGACTTTTTCACACTCAGACCCTTCAGGTACGTTTTCTGAATAAGCTGTTTGAACGTAGGAAAGCTGTTGTTCAAGGTAAAGTCGTCCGTCATCATGTGCTTGAGTCCACCCTCCATCATTGCGTGGGCCGACATAAACAAATGCCACTTTGATCTTCTCCTCAGGTTTAGCCTCTTTAGGAGCACATCCTGCAAATACTGATGCAGTCAAGATTACTAAAAGTACTAGTGTTAATACTTTTAGTCTTTTGTTCATACACGCCTCCTCTTTATTTTTATTAATTATTCAGGAATTCTCTTCTATATCATTATTAACCAATACATTCTAATATAAATAATATTAAAGTCAACGAGTACCTGAAGCTCGTCTGTTAACCTAAAAACAACTTTTTACAAATCTTCCGTATCCCTTCTTGTTAAGAACGCCTAAACTATCATCAAAAACAACCTCTCCACGAACCATTGTCTTTTT
>Ga0172362_10001511_pt1 | contig 19868 bp, 19 predicted proteins | sample LakKivs1_kivu2a2_FD_114534 | JGI IMG/M metagenome (GOLD analysis project Ga0172362, IMG submission 114534) | Sediment microbial communities from Lake Kivu, Rwanda - Sediment s1_kivu2a2 | ecosystem: Environmental > Aquatic > Freshwater > Lake > Sediment | place: Rwanda: Western Province, Lake... | reverse complement strand
CTGTCACACCAGAAGCTGACTACAGGGCTTTCTTCAACCTGCAATATGAAGAAGTGTCAAGTTATGTATTGTACATGCGACCCCGAGGGGATTCGAACCCCTGATCTCCACCGTGACAGGGTGTCATGTTGTATTCCCCACCCATCGGCCAAACCGCCATCGGCCAAACCGCCGATGGCTAAGTGACCATCCTTCCTGCTGGTTTCAGCTTGTTTCACGCAAGTCTCCTTTTCGGAGCCTCTCTATTTCTTGCTCCGGGATGAGGGTTCGCCCGCCGATTCTGACGGCTAGAATTTTCCCATCGCGAATCCACCGCCAGATGGTGGCCACTCCCTTCCCCAAGAGCTTAGCTGCGTCTTCAGGACCGTAGGCGTCTACTACGGCGTCTACCTTCATAGTTATTCTGGTCATCAACCTATCCCCCGCTGATGCTTGAGTCTATCATGGATCACTGAATGGCTGTCAAGTCGGGCATGCTGGCCTCTAGTCAATGGTAATCCAGCCCTCCTTTAAAGCCTTCGACACTGCCTGCGTCCGTGAGGTGACGCTCATCTTGGCATAAGTATTCATAAGGTGCTGTCTGACTGTTCGCTCGCCGATGCACAGCTGGGCAGCAATGGCCTGGTTATTGAGGCCTTGGGCGACTAGTCTTAGTGTGTCAAGTTCACGAGGCGTAAGGCACTCTGCTGGATTCACTGCAACCGGCAGCCGGGTCGCCCGCTTAAAGAGCCTCTGGGCCAATGCTTCCCCGCAGACGAAATCTCCAGCGCGGACAGAACGGATAGCTTGCACTAGTTCCTCCCCGCAGGCGCTCTTGAGGAGGTAGCCGCTGGCGCCAGCGGCGATTAGTCCCATAACATATTCATCTTCCGCAGAGGTGGTCAGAATAAGAACCCTCCCCTCGGGATGCCCCGCCTTAACCTGCTTGGTGACTTCTACACTGTCCAACTTGGAAATCTTGGCTTCCATGAGTACCAGGTCTGGCCTGAGTTGATGCGCCAGCCTGACCGCCTGTTTGCCATCATTTGCCTCACCGACAACCTCCATATCCGGCTCAGCCTCAAAGATACGACGGACGCCCTGCCGCACAATATAACTGCCGTCGGCAAGAAGTATCCTGGTCTTTTCTCTTGTTTCCTCTGACACGACCCCCTCCCTTCACCTCCATACCAGACAGATGTCATCGAGTTCTTCGACTTCTTCAAGGGAGGGTATGTAGACTGGTTTCTCCCACCAGAAATAGCAGCATCCACCTGAGATAGTAGCTTCTTCGTCGCAATTACAGCACTGCATCCCCATCTCCTTTCTTGCCAGTACGGTACAGGGCTTTGAGAGTTTTCCGCCTGGTGTTGCCTTCCATTGTTATCTCCCCTCTTTGGTGGGATGACTCAACCGTCTAAGCAAAGGCCTTAAGAATGCGTTCAGCTAATCTCTGCGGTTCCTTTTCCATGCCTTAGCCTCCTTTCCACCTTCTCCTGCCGAGGTTAGTGTCGTTTCCCTGCTATCACCCCGTCGACATTTCGCTTTCACAGCCTCTAAGGGACCTCTACTACAACCCTGACTCGTATTTCCTCAGTATGGCTATCACTCTTCCCTGTACCTCAATGTCCTCGGGGACAACGTAGATGGGCTTCATCTTTTGGTTGGCCGACTGCAGACGTATGCGATTCGGCTCGTAGTATATCTTCTTTAAGGTCACCTCTTGACTGTTGGGTAGCCACACAGCCACCATCTGACCGTTCTCAGGCGCCGCCGTCGTCTCCAGGATGACAATATCGCCATCATCGACGAAGGCGTCAATCATGGATTTGCCCTGGACCCGAAGGGCGAAAGCCCGGATACCACTCGGCAACATATCGGCTGGTACCTCAACCATCTCCTCAGGGACCATATGCCAGGTATCTTCAGTGGGCACGGGAATTGGCTGACCAGCGGCTATCCTCCCCAAAAGTGCGACAGCCCGGGCTCTCTTTCCGACTCCAGAAATGTCCATCGCACGGGCGAGCTCTGGGACGCGGTCAATAACGCCTTCCTCTTGAAGGGCCTTAAGGTGATACTCCACGAGCGACTTTGAGCTGAGGACTAGAGCCTCCTGTATCTCCCCCATGGTTGGAGCATAGCCTTTGCTTTCGACGAAATTGCGAATGAAATCGACTATGCGTTGGCGCGTGTCCGATACTCTCATCTTGCACCTCCGTAGATTTGCCTATACACCCTTGCGTTTTCCTCTGCTTATTGGATTTATGTCCAACCCTTTTATTCTAGCACATCTGTCCAATCTGTCAAGGGGGTTTTGTGCGCGATTTTCAAGGGAAAAAGAGTTGATTTTCAGTCACGAATAGCTATACCAAGTCATGGTCAATCGTTAAGCTATGAAGTCCCCTATACTCCGACAGTATGATTTAGCTCACCTCTCAGACTTCAGCTAGAGCCTTAATGGCCCCAAAAGGCTTCAGACTGTCCCCAAAATCCAAATAGTCGGAGAAGGGTATCTGAATATCGAGAGGGAATATCCACCTTTGGATTGGCCAAAGGATAGGCAAAAATAGACCAGTTACTTTCTCTACAGAAGACAGCTAGCTTGCACGCCAGCAGCCACGGCAAGTCCTATAGTGATAATGGACCAGCCAAATGGTAAGATATAACTGTGACCAGATTAAGTAAGCAGCAGAAAATGGAATTGATACAGGCATACCTTGCGCAGCATCCAGATGCTAGCTTTAGTGAAATAGGCAACTTACTTGGGGTGAGCAAGCAAAGGGCGTATCAAATGTCCAAGGTGCTGGTGAACACCAATGCTCCTTTAACAGAGCGTGAACTGACGATTCTCCGCTACATCGCCAGTGGCAATACCAATAAGCAGATAGCCCAGACCTTCGGGGTCACTGAAAGTACCATAAAGAACCAAGTTACCACTATCCTCGCTAAGCTGAACGCCAATAATAGGACTCACGCTGCAATATCGGCGATGCAGCAAGGGATTATCTCAGTGGAGGAGCTAAAACTAGTTAAGACTGCCTCAAAACAACTGCTTCCCTAGAGGTCTGTGAGAAAGCAACTAATCCTCGAAAGGGGATTGAAACATGGTGAAAAACACAGAGAAACCGCACAGGTGAGAAAGAAGCTAATTATGAAACGAATTTTACTCATATCTGTAATGCTGGTGGCCTTACTTTTAGGTGCTTGTGCTCCTGTTACCACACCGACACCTGAACCAACACCGGCCACTTTCACTATTAGCGACCTGTCTATATATCCCGCTGAGATAAATGCTGGCGAGCGAATAATTATCAGCGTCCTTGCTACTAATGATGGTGACCTCGCTGGTAACTATCAGATAACCTTCAAGATAAATAATGTAACCGTAGAAACCGTGGATATCCATCTGGCTGGCGGTGATACCAAGAAGGTAGATTTCGCCACCGCAGTCGACTATGTCCCTGGAACTTATTCCGTAGATGTCAATGGCTTATTAGGCACGTTTACTGTCAAGCCACCTGCGCCAGTGCCTGTGGATGGCTCTATGCAGGTTTACTTCTTCGATGTAGGCCAGGCTGACGCCACGCTTCTCTTGGGGCCGGACTTCACGGTGCTCATAGACGCCGGTGACTACCGCAGGAATGATGTAGTGCCTCACCTGGAGTCAGTTGGGGTCAAAGAGGTCGACCTTCTTATCGGGACTCACCCCCATGCCGACCACATCGGGCAATTTCCACAAGTTCTTGAGATCTTCCCGGTCAAAGAGGTTTGGCTGTCCGGAGATATTCATACGGCGCGCACTTTTGAGCGTGCGATTGATGCGATTGAGGCTTCGGGCGCAGCCTACCATGAACCACGGGCTGGAGAGCTGTTTCAGTTTGGGTCATTACATATCAAGGTACTGAACCCCGACCGCTTGACTGGTGACTTTCATGAAGGCTCAGTAAGTATCAGAGCAGTTTTTGGGGATGTAGCATTTATCTTCACTGGAGACGCTGAAACGCATACTGAAGGCAGTATGGTTGGCAGAGGTCATAATCTAAAAGCCCAAATTTTACAGCTGGGGCACCACGGGTCACGCACCTCCTCTAGTCAGGAGTTTCTTGATGCTGTGCAGCCTGAAGTTGCCATTTACTCAGCAGGCGAAGGCAATCCCTACGGGCATCCCCATGGTGAGATAGTGAATCGCGTACTGGCTATGGGCATTCAGTTGTACGGGACTGACGTGCACGGCACCATTATAATTGAGACTGATGGGACAACATACAGTGTTAGCACTGACCGAGCAGGAGACATTCGGGCACCCCCCTCCACCGAGCTCGAACCAGCGAAATTGGAGAGCAAGAATTAGCTTATCTCGGAGACTAACGTCATGGAGAAGGCTGTAATAGACCGTATCGTAGATGGGAAGACCGCTGTGATACTCGTTGGTGAAGATGAACGGCAACACCATTATCCGGCTGATAAACTACCTGAAGGTACCCGGGAAGGCACCTGGCTAAGGGTACGAGTTGAAAGCGGCGAAATAGTGTCTATGGAGGTGGACCAAGAAGAAACGGATACGGTGCGTAGACGCATTCAAGAGAAGATGGACAAATTGAGAGCAAGAGACCGTAGGGCAACCTAGTCCAAAACAGCGCCCTAGCCCGAGCTGCACAATTTGAGCATTTGTTCAACGTCGGGCTCAATTTGGGGCGACTAAACAGAACAAGAAGGCGTTCACTCAAGCAGGCCAGGGCAGTTGCACCATACGGAGTTAGTCTTTCACTAAGATGTCGCTGAAATCACGCCATAGCGGGAGGTCAACTTCGCCCATCTTGACATAGCTTTCGTCTTTGACAGGACAGATGACTGTGAAATCGCAACCTGCACAAGCGGCGCCAGGGCGAGGAGGGTAATCCTTCTCCTTCCGAATTTCTCCAGCAACCCGCAAGAGTTCCCAAGCCGTCTCATCAAGGGCTTTCCGGTCCAACTCCTTTGTGTGCATTATCCCCGAAAGCAGATACAGGTACGACATTTTTCCCACAGGGTGGTGACCAGCGCGGGACAAAATCAACGCATTCACCTCCAGTTGTGTCCAGTCTATCTCCTCTGGAAGTATGCCCGTCTTATAATCAATAACGTGCAAGGTCTCATCTGGCTGTCTATCGACACGATCAACCCTTGCCCGCAAGATGAGCCCTTGCGTGATCCCTGCCTCGATTGGCTTTTCCAGCATCATCGGTGTGATGCTGACATCTTGTTCCGCAATAAAGCGCCTAATCTCCTCCAGAGCTCTCTGAGCCCATCTTTTCTCATCAGCCCTGTTCCTGAAGCCCACACGGTAACGGCGCCAGTTTTTCTCAAGGAGTCTCTCAGCCGTTTCGAGGGTTCGGTTCTGAACAGGCACCAGCGAAAGAAGATCGTGGAGCGTGGCATGCACGTGATTAGCCATGGTGTAGTACGGTCTGGCTTTCCCATACTTTTCGCCCAGCCTGTCTATGCAATGGAACTTATACTGTAGCCTGCATTGGCGAAAGAGAGCTATGCTGTGAGGGGAAAGTCTCAAGACTGGAAGCATGGCCTTTTTCTTTGCGAAAACAGGCATGCTATCAAATCTTATTCTGTCCACCTTACTCTTCGGTCATTCGCGGACCAGTCTGGGAGCCAAGCATGAAACAGATTTGCCTGGCATTGACAACAGCTTTATCCTGGTAGCAGTTGTTGAACAGGACATGCATCTCGCCAGTTTGCTTCGCGAGTTCTCCGATTTTGCTCGCCCATGGCTTGAGTTCCTTTTCGGTGTAGAGGTAGTTGAAACGCTCAGCGGGGCTGATACCCTTCTTCTCCCACATCTCTCTATTCCTGCCGTGGAAGCGCACCACTCCTATGTCCGAGGTTACCTCTGCGGCAGCGGGCACACTTGACTTGAAGCCCTGCGGCTCATCGACGCACACAAATGGCAAATCGTTACGTCTGAGAAAATCAAAAGTCTTGGCCTGATTCTTTTCACTCAGCCACACATTGTTCCTGAACTCTATTGCAACTCGGTACTGTGGCAATTTCTCCTTGCACATTATAATGTAGTCAAGTTGCTGTGAGCCGGGGTAAAACCAGGGTGGAAACTGGAAGAGCACAACGCCCAGCTTGCCAACCGAATCCAGTGGGAGCAGAGAGCTTTCGAATCTTTGCCATAGTTCATCTACTAGCTCAGCCGGGAGGTCGCGATAATACAGGTTGCCTTTTCGCTCCAGCTCGGGAGTCAGTTCCTTCCTTATATTCTTAGGCAGGGAATTAACAGGTGTGGGATGCTGTGTAAATACCCTGAAAGCCTTGACGTCGAAGATAAAATCCTGGGTTGTCCGCTGTGCCCATAGATAGCTGTTCCTCTCGTTGGGCATGGCGTAGTAGCTACTATCGACTTCGACTAGGTTGAACTGGCTGGCATAATACTGAAGGCGGGCTTCGGCCGAGCGTGCAGAATCAGGGTAAAAGCGGCCGGAACTCACCAGCGTAGGATCAGTCCATGAACAGGTGCCTACTCGAATTCTTCCCATTTCACGCCATACCGGTGGATCCGTGGCCCCGGGGCCCTCTATCTGTGGACGAAAGCTCTTCGGCTTCCTCGATAGGCAGGTCAGCCACCCTGCCCAAGACCAGTTGAGCTATCCTGTCTCCATGCTTGATCTCAAAACTGTTGCCTCGACCGAGGGTGTACATCGTCACCATGACCTCGCCCCGGTAGTCGCTGTCCACTGTGCCAAAAGCAACCATGATGCCCTTTGCTGATAGCCCCGACCTGGGTCTTATTTGTGCATCGTAGCCTTTAGGCACTTCCACTGCGATGCCTGTCCCAATCAACTTTGGCTTTTCCTGGAGTACGATTCGTCTGTTTGCCTCTCTGATATAGGCAAACAGATCCAGGCCAGTAGCACCTCCCATGGCACGCCGGGGCAGGCAAGCATCAGGGCATAGCTTCTTGACTCTCAGGGCCTGACCATCGCCAGGTGTATTGCCGTGCTGCTTTGATTCCTCCACGCAGCTATCATTTTACTCCGGGCCTGAGACTATGGCAACGAAAGCCATCCTCCATGGTTAATCCTGTAGCTATGGTGGGTTCATACATGACATACTGCCTTTCTCGCTCATTGCGGAGTGGAAGGAGTGTCGCAGCAATGATATTCAAGTTATCATCTCTTTTCTGGATTGTTCCTTCAACTACGATTAATGGCTCGAGCTTGAAGACCTGCCGCTACTTTTCATAAATCCTTGGTTTAATTATCATATTTAGTATCCCCTCCGCATCCTCTATCAGTTATACTCCATACTCTTTTACTATCGCGTTCGCTATAAAGCTCCAAGTCTTACCCTAAAAGAATTGGGAGGATGGAGGCCCATCGCTAGTGGAATATTTCGCAGGCAACAGCCCGATGATTTGTCCGTTACCTACTCGGTTGAATAAGGGACTTTACTTCAAGATACCACACATTCTGCGGTATAATCAGTGAAGTGGCGAAAGGAACGTGGATTCTAGAGCGAACCCAAAACGACCGCTTCCCCTACCGCTTGCAGATTATCAGAGGGGATAGGCCGTGGCTGGTGCTCCGCACCCAGGACCACTGGCCGGCGGCGGGCAGACATATCTTCTGCCTGCGCGAAGACGAGCCGCCAGCACCGGACGAGGTGCTGGAAGAGATGGAACGGGTGGATATCATTGCCTTCCATGAGCGCGGACACCGAGTCTCCGTAGTCCTGGACCGCAAGCGCTACAAGCGGTGCGATTTTCTCTTCCTCAAGAAATCATACAAGGGTAGGCCGGGGGAGAGCTATGAGCAGATCTTTTGGCTTACTCAGAGGTCAATTGAACAACACCGACCTGCCTTTAAACTCGTGTCGCGTGAGGGCAATGCCAGATTAGTCGTCCGCATTCACAGCAACGAGAAGTACCCGTGGCGTTTTCCTGGTGTGGTTACCGGGCGCGGCAGTCTTCCGTCAGGCGACTATGCCCTTATGGACGGCGATAGGATACTGGCTCTGGTAGAGCGCAAGACCTTGGATAACCTGCTCGCCGATTTTGGGATGATGCCTGTACTGCACCAGAGACTGGCTGAGCTAGCGGCTCACGATAACCATGCCCTGGTAATCGAATCCCCCTATGCCGATTTCCTCAATCCCAGGAAGGTGCACCACTATACCCCTAGCTTTTGTGCCAAGGCCATTGCCGAGCTTTATGCCCTGCATCCGAATCTCCGGACTATCTTCTGTGCCAACCGCAAAGTGGCAAACGAGTGGACACGGCATTTCTTTACCGCAGTTTGGAACTTGCGGGAGAGTTGGGACAGCTAATTGCACCTTCCGATGAAAAGTGTCACACAGAGTGGACTGCCATTGCAGACCGGTCCGGCCGACATGTGGCACAAAGATATCGCCTAAGACTCGGCCTTTAGCATACCAACATTGTACACGGACAAGGAGTGCAAGGTGAGTGACTCATAGCCAGGCAGCTATTGCCAGTGTTAACAACATACAACTGGTGAAATCAGGGCGAGTGCGTTGGCCTATAGCGACGCTTGTATTCCCTCTCCAGCTTCCGGGCCTCGTTTTCGCTGCTGGTGGTTCTTATTTGGAAACTGTAAGCTGCAGGGATGTCTCTCTGGCTTAGGTGCTCTCTGAGCCTTTCAGCCAGTCTCCCAGCTCCAGCGCTGCCAACGTATTGGCAGGTACCCTTTTTGTTTCTTACTAGATAGATGCCCGACTGGTCTGGAACGTCCTGTAGATTGGTTTGATTGAATGTCTGCCTGTTTGTCAACCTCTTGCCCATCCTGCCCTCCATTCTCCGATGTCAGAGGTGATAGTAAAACCACCCACGCCCCATACCGCTCCGCAAATATTATACCACTCGGAAGCGCAGCTCACAATTTGGCTTTTCGTGTAATCTTGATTGAAGCATTTGAGGTTAGTTAGCGGTAAGCGACGCCTTCATAAAATCCTTGTGTCTTAGAGTATACTCGAGGGATGGCTGCTTTTTCACCTCGCAGAAGTCGGAGGTGACAAAGCTGAGGCTTGTCCTACTTTCTCGTCGCTGCTGTAAAGGCTAGTATTCAACCCATCGGTCACCAACTGGACGGGCTTGGTTATCCTTTTCCACGATGGTATCTTGCTCTACTCGCATCTGCTTATTTGTTGAGTCTAGCCAAGCGATGTACAATTTGAAGGTCTGGCCTGGGCTTGGTCGTACAGTAGTTTTCGGGAAGCCAATATCTCTGGCCATGTAGAATTTTGCAAGATCCATCATTGCCTGATCCACGCTCGCTGGTGCATCTACGACCTTAAGACCAATATCTCTCGCTTCTTTCCTGCAAACTGGATAGGCGTGTGACTTGTAATCGTCACACAACTTGTTGACGATTTTCTTGATGTTTTCCTCATCGTCTGGACTTGTCATATGTGTACTAAGGCATCTCGTGGCAATCAACTTCGAAAGAGCATATGACTGTTCGATAGCCCCGATCGCTAAGGGATGGATTTTGTCGAATAGAGCAGTGACTATCTGTGCCATGGCATCCGGGGTGTAAATCGTCTCTTCGCTAGGCTTAGTTGTTTCTCTAATGAATGTCATGGCATGCCTCATGTCTTGCACAGATATGGGCTCAGCCTGTTCAGCACCCTCCCTTCTCGGAAGAAGCGGATGCGTCCTACTGGGATCAATTGGACTCAAAACCCCCATAGGAGTCATAACAATCTCGTCAGCTCCCATAGCTAGCACCGTGCCGGCGCTGTGAGCGCGGTATGGTACCAACACAGCAAACCTATCACAGAATTCTCGCATCAGAGTGACAATCCGCCAAGGGACCTCAGTGTCGCCCCCTCTGGTGAACAATAAAAGGTCAAGACCCTTTTGATGCCCAATGGCTGACAATTGGTCGTATAGAGAAGGAACCACAGCCTCTGAAATGCGTGCTAGGTCAGTTAGCCAATAGACGATGACACGGTTACCACGAACTTGTTCCACGGCTTTTATAAGTGGAATTAGTCGTTGTTTCTCTGCGGTTGTTGTTTGAGGCTGGGGGGTCACTTGTGAATCGGTAGCATCAGGTTGTTGAGTTGGTAATGTCACCATACCTCTCCCCTTGGAGGATTTCTTAGACTTCTTGCTCATCTCTAACGACACTGCATCTTGTGAGGCTACTACTTAATGCGTCGTTCATCTTCCTGAGCAGCTTTCTGGAGATGCTCGGCAGGAGTCTCTATCAAACTAGTCCGGCCTCGATAGACTTCGGCATAAGGGACAAAGCGTGAATTAGATTGCGTACGATAACTACCTATAATAGCTATGGAGAAGCCACTATGCTCTTGTGCTTCAGTAAAAGTCTTCGGAATGCTGGATAACCTAGTCATACACTCTAACCTCCTGCCTAATCAGTATAGACCAACTCATTCCCGGCATCAAACTTGGGGTCATTTGTTGCTAAAGGAAACAATCCCACAAGTTCTGCCATGATAGTTCACTGGATACTTGGATGTCAATATTACGATCGGGTGACGAAATTTCGCTGCATCTTTTAATATATGACGTTCTGTTTAATCTACTCAGAGTCACCGTTGGCTGAACCAGCCAAGCTTTCGCTGACCTTCTTGAGTCACAGCTAGGTGAGAGCTAGCCAGCATACCAGCCTTAAGTCCTCCTTCTGAACACTTTCGCTAGGAGCCACACTTGAGGTAGTTATCGGTGCTACCGGATTGGCTTCGCTAAAGGTAGTCAGCTGCTCAAGTAAATCAGTGACTTCTCCATTTCGGCGATAGCCATCCCAGATCTTGCGTAGGGTCCGCAACAACGTACTGGGTAAAGGGGTTGAGTAGTACGCCAGGAGGTCATCTACTTTCTGTCGACCCCTCACAGTTTGCAGAAGGTTAACGATGTGATTCTGAGGGGCTTTGAAGGTAAGCGGGCTGGCCTGAAGTTGCCTGAACCGATTGACGATGTGGTCTTTGACTTTGTCGATAATGTCGTAAACGTCGAATTCAGGCTCAACCCGAGCGGTTCCCTCCTTGCACTGGATAAGGCGCATGATGTCGAGTTTCCGCTCCGTGACTCTCCCCGTGGCTATGTCATAGTATGTCCAAAAGTGACGGTCTCCGCCCTTAAGATATACAAATAGGCCGCGATGTCCTTCCCGCTTCATTCCACTGCCAACACCCAAAGGAATCCTCTTAAGCCTCTCCTCGCCCATCCGTCTCAAGAAGTCAAGCAACTCTTGTTTGACAAACTCACCTACTATCAGCTCCGACGCTTCCTCCAACTCATCCAGGACCGCTGTGTCTTCAGCCTGTATACGCAGTATGGCATTGAAGTCTTTGGGGTCGACCGTCTCACCAAGGGTGCTGGCATCAAGTCCCACGCTTCTCTTTATGGCATCCAGTTTCTCATAGAGGCGTTGGACCAAGCTCAGCAATGATTCCAGGCGATCTTCAGGGAAGAAGTTGTAAACATGTACCATATCCCACTCCGAACCAATTCTGTCTATGCGCCCGGCGCGTTGTATCATCCGCACAGGGTTCCAGTGCAAGTCATAGTTAATAGCTATATTCGCATCCTGAAGATTCTGACCTTCACTCAATACATCAGTGCTGATGAGCAGGTTTATCTCTCTGTCGGTGCCCTTTATATGTGGAGCCTCATTTGACTTCGGGGCAAACCGGGTTATCCGGTCCCTTCGCTCAGAAGGTTTGACCTCACTGTCAACAATGCTAATCTTGTCGTGCCCCAGCGCCCTATAGAACTCCGGTTTGCCAAGCTCGCCATAGACATACCGGGCAGTGTCCTTAAAGTACGAGAATACTACCACCTTTTTCCCTTTGAGTTCCCCCGTAAGCAATCTCTTTAACTCTTCAAGCTTAGAATCGTGGCTTGGTATGTCTTTTTCCTCAGGAAGTTTGCCCAGAATTGACCTTAGAGCCTGGATGTCGGCCTTAACTGCCTCCTCAATCTCCTCCACAAGATACTCTTTCGGATGCACAGGCGGTAACCTGCCGATCATTTCCTCAGATGTCTCTTCGACCTCAGCTACTTCATCGGTGCCATTGCGCTCAAATATCCACCGATAGGACGCCGCATCCAGGAGCCTTCCTTGCTTCAGCGCTTCCAAGAATCTTTCCTGGAACCTTGCCTGTCTCTCCAAGCTAACACGCAGAGCTTTCATGCTAGATTCCAGGCGCTTGAGGTAAAGCGTTCTAAGGATATGAACAACTGCCAGCTGCCGTCCCAGTCGCCACGTCAGCTCTTCGATGCGTTTTTCGGTCAAACCCTGCGCCAGCAATCTTTCCTTCAGACTATCCAAGAAGGATAGCTGTTTCAGACGAACGTCCTTCCTATAAGTGTCTAGTGAGTAGCTTGCCAGGTTTAGATTTTCAATCGTGTTGGCCAGCTCTTGATAGAGGCCAGCATAGGTCTGCTCCAAGCTATAGCGCACCGTATGGAGTGTTCGATCAGGGAAATGAACGGGCTTGCCGTCGATAATTGCATGTGGGTAATTCTTACGAATGTAGTGGCGACTTCGGCGAACAGTAATCTCTTCTAGCAGGTCGTAGAGGTGGTCCTTGTTGGCTTCCACCTGCAGGAAGTATCCCCACAAGCTTCGGATCCCGGCTGAAGAAAAGAAGTCGTCGTGATCCCGCGTGATAAGCTTAATCTGGTTAAAAAGGTCGAAAATCGAGTTGTTGACTGGCGTAGCGGTCAAGAGGATCAACTTCTTGGGTTTACCTAACGTTAGGAGCCGACTCAGGTTTTCGTAGCGATTGATATTCGAGTTGCGGAAGTTGTGAGACTCGTCCACCAGAATAAGGTCAGAATCAAGGTACTCATCTAGCGGAAAATCGCTACGACCTAATTCCTCTTGAGAGTGAATAAAGGCGAAAATACGGTATTCTTCCAGCTTCTTAGACCACAAGACGTCCCTCAATTGAGCTGGGCAAACGATAAGTGCCTTTTGTCGCAAATGATAGGCATAGTCGTCCAGTAGCTGTAGCCCAAGATAGGTCTTCCCCAGTCCTACCGAGTCGGCAAGGAGCACCCCGTTATACGTATCCAGAATGTCTCTCGCTGCCAGATAGCCGTCGCGCTGGAAGTCCGCCAGGAAAATAGGGCTTGGCCCATCTACCTTCACTTCCATTTGGAACTTGTCCTTAAAGTACTCGTAGAGGGCCTTCATATAAATGTCGAACGGGGTATACTTGCTCGTGAAATCCGAAAGGAGTTCAACGAGCTTCCCTTTGAAGTCATCAGAGTTTGTCCAGTAGCGGTCAAACCAGTCCTTTATCCCCTTAACCGCGGATGCCTCCTTGCGAACCGAGTTAAGCTCCCCCTGACGAGTGAGACCTGCGTTGGTAAAGTTGGAAGAACCATGTATTGCTATAGTGCCTACATAAGGCAAGCCTTCAATGATGTAGGCCTTGGCGTGTAAAAACTGCTTGGTATAAAGACGTACCTGCACCATGTCCCGATTTATGAAATCCACCAAGTCCTTGATTAGGTGAGGGGTCTCACGCTGGCCCATAGCGTCCTCTGTATCGGCGCGGAGGTCTTCACTGACCAGAGCTACGGTGCCAGGCCGAGGTTCGCCCATTATGGGCTCTCGCCCAAGCAGCAGCTTGAAGCCATTGACTTTGGTCAAACTCTCTTTGAGAAGCGCAAAACCGTCAACGTTGAAATACGCGGTGGCGAAGCCCGCAGTGACATCAGGCGAAAGAACACGGTTTAGTACATCGCAAAGCTTCTCGCCTTCGATACTGTTGTCAACAATGTCCGGAATTTCCATGTGCCCTCCTATATCTTCCCCGAATCCTTAAGCCTGTCGTAGGCGTCCTGAGAATATCCCAGCCTGTAGTACCAGGCAGACCAGAACCATTTTGGCAATTCACTCGGGTGCTCTGAGAATCTCAGCGCCTCCAGCACCTTTTTGTGAATCCTAGCAGGATCGCTTTCTGAAGGCTCAACGCGGAGTCTGGTCAAGGCCTCCAAAACACCGGGCGACGGGTGGGTACGGTTGGCTAACAAGAAGCGATAGTAAGGTTTGGGCAGACGCAGCCACGTGTAGGGTCTCCGCTCCAGGCTTAGCTCCACCGTGATGAACAGAACATAGCAGTAGTCTTGCGTAAAGGTAAACAGGAAGTAGCCAGGGCGATGGCGTCGGAAGGAATCAACAATATCCCTACAGAGGTTGAACGCTGGCAGCTCTCCAAGCTGTACCAGGTGGATTTGAAACGGCAGGTTTCCAGTATAGTGACTCAGGAGCCACCAGCTATTGACCCGCTTTGCTAGATATGGAGCAACGCCTAAATCTGTAGCCTCGTAGGAGACTAAGTTGGTCCTGTACCCAAGGCTGCTTTCCAGGAGTTGGACAAGGCTATCCCTATCCTTCAATGCACTTCGAATTTGAGCCGGCGTCAAGTGTTCCAACATCACCCACTCCTGGGTATAGCTACCATTTCGCTCCCGAGTTCCGCAAGCATCCACTTTTTTGCTACCACTTCCAGAAGCGCCATCCGTTTGTGGACTGCTGTGTGGTCACCTGAGCAGCGGCGCTCAGACTTTTGAATATATTGTCACCTACCTTTACTGCCTTCCCTTGCGGGAATTGCATTGCCTCCACAATCATGGCTGTTACCTGCTCCCCTCGAAAACGGCCAACCAGCACAGTCCCAGCAGGGGGCAATCTCCGCTCGATCCGGCGTGGGCTCTTTTGTTTAGCTTTTTCTGCCATGACAACCTCCTATTTAGTTCTCAGGTGAGCCGCTTTCCTCGGGAGATGAGAGTTATGCCTGCCTTCTTTGCCGCCTCAATCGCCGGTTGACTAAAACCGCTGGCGCTCACAATCTCCTTGACGCCATCCTGCTTAGCTTTCTCGATCACACCACTATGGACAGGTCTCTGCCAGTTCTTGACTTCTGCCTTTACACCTCCACGAGTATAGTCGGGTTGTCCGGGGCCGCCTTTTGCCCTGCCCCTGTGCTTTCTGGCCTGTTGCTGCTCATACCTGCGAGCCCTTTGTTGTGGCTTCCTCATGAGAACACCTCCTACACAGTCCTTCCATCAGACACCCATTCTTGACCAACTGCGTCAACGTCGAATGGAACCAGCTCCGTAATTGGAGCTTTGTCATATTCATGTTGAGGCTCGTAATTCCAGAAGTTAATTGGATTAGTAGGATTCGGAGTCCACAGGCATTTTCTATCCCTTAGGCTTACCCCTAGCTTGTGTCGCTTGCAGAGGGCATTAAGTTCTCCTATTAGTTGAAAACGATTTTGCTTGGTTCTGGTGGTTTCATCTACTTCACCCTCTCCGCATAGGAAATCGGGCAGGGACAATTGGTCTTTATTTCCCCAGGAGTCTAGCCACTGAATGCACTGCTCACCTTCTTCTCTGGTAAATCGGGCCATTCCGGCAAACAGGTCAGCAAGCTGAATAAGCGGTTCTTGCTGGGAGTCTGTCGGCTTCACGCTCCTGAACTGGAGCAAGTAATTCACCGCTTCAGCTTCGAAAAGGGTTAGGAAGTTAGGTTTAGGATGCCCTAATCGTGTTCTATTCAGAAATTCGGCTATTTCATTCCAGTGAACCTGAGAGTTCTTATCAGGGTAGAAATTCCACTCGGTTTGATTCCACTGTCTGGCAGCATGAATGAGTGCCTTGTAGTACATGCGCTCCAAATTGGCAATGTCATCCCTTCCTTGAATGGCATGCCGTGAATCTTGAATGTCCCAACTGAGAATATCGATTCTGAGCTTTGCCGAACTCGCAAACTTCTTAACCACGCACTGGAAAAACTCTCGCGCCGCCTCCACCTTGGGACTATGCGTTCCAATCTCATTAAATTTAACCTCGTCGACTCCGTGCTTGTTAAGGATGCCCCTGAGACCATCCTCCAGTTGCAATAATAAGTTTTTTCGACCAGTAACTACAGCGATTGCCTGATAGCGACGATGAAAAGTGCCCGATTCATCGCTGTAAGCCACGAAGCTTTCACTCTTCATGTCGACCTAAACACTCCCTGCCTTTGCCAGCCTGTTCTTCACCAGCGTCACCACAGCTCGGTAGACGGCTAGCTGCTCCTCCTCCGTGCCTCCCAGGGCGTCAAAGACCACCCGGTCCAGCTGGCGCCGGTCTGGGAGGACTTTGTCCAAAGAGACGTCCTCGGGGCGAACATTGGAATAGTCTTTGTGGGGCTCTGAGAGGCCCACCTCTTGGAAAACAGAGGTGATGTCTCGCTTTATGATTGATTTAGTATCAAAACCTTGCTTGATAAGCAATGGCGGGGAGACCACGAAGTTTCTGGCTGCTTCGTAAGTCATGTTATCTAATGCGCCCAACCCAAGATTAACGCGGCCAAACAGTTCAACAAACAGATGAGTCAAGGTTGAATTCAGGCTTATTGCCAAGGCTGCCAGATAGTCGTCATCCTTGCCTTTGGGGTAGATAGCGTAGAATCTGTCGCTGCTAAATGCACCTATGACGTTGAACGGGACCAGAAACCGAACATTGAATGCCTTGAACCAGAGGAACGATGGGAATTCCTGCTCGCCAACATCCCACCATCTGGGCCTTGCTCGGCATGTAGGGCGTTCGTCGTATTCTTGAAGTTCCCCCCAACTAATGTATCGAAGTGCGTACGTTCCTTTCAGCTGATGGCGGCTACGATTGCACATGAACAGGAGGTTTCTTAGATTGGCAATGTCAAGCTCGATGCCTCTAGCTTCTTGGGGGCTCTTGATTACGGGTTTTAGAAACTCCGTCTCGATAAGCCCCTCCCATCCAGCCCCATTTCTGACATGAAGTAAGCCTTTAGGGGCAGGCCTACCCGTAGGCTCGAGGTAGAAGAATTCGTTAGCACCCGTGGTGAAGCCCCGCCGCACTTCGGCAATATCCCCTAGCCTTACCAGCTTGTCTTTCCCCTTTTCCAAGAGAGTGAAGAAAATATCCGGCGCCCTTAGATACTTGCCACCCCATTTGCCTCCGGAGTATTTCCCGTGCTCAACACCCATGTCCAGAGAAGGTGCCTCTGTCTCTTCGGGCATTTCCAGACCGTCCAGCCACAGGTCTTTCTGGCTAATAGGGTAGACTCGGAACTCTGCGACACTCTGGATGCTGTCTGTCCACTCCTCTAGCAGGAGATTCTCCGCGTTAGCCGCCGCCTCAAAGGGAGCTCGGTAAGCAATAAACTTAGGAATGTTGCTTCGTAGGGCCTCCCAGTCACCATCTTTCGGTCGCTGGAGCAGTACGATAACGGTATTTATGTCTGACTCCTTGAAGGAACGACGGGCGTGGTTATCTATAATCTGGCGAATGTCAATGTTCTTGAGCAGGAACTGCTGAAGCGAGGCCCCATAGCCGACATCAAGCCAGGAATTTGAGTTAATGAAACAAAATACACCGCCAGGACGAAGCAGGTTAAGCCCCTGGTAGTAGAAGTAGACATAGAGGTCGCTCTTCCTATCTATCCTGGAAATAGCCTTGCCCCAGTGAGTCCTCACCGCTCTCTCCAACTGTTCCTTGTAGCCCCTCTTGACCTCTCGCCAGTCATCTGGGTCGTAATCCTCAGCCCTGGCTAAAGGTGGTGCTACCTCCTCCTGACGCACATAGGGCGGATTACCAATACAGATGTCGAAGCCACCTTTTTCCAGAAAGACCTCAGCGAAGTCAATATCCCAGAGGAAATAGTCCTTCTCCCCCTTTTTGCCAATGCTCGCTGCCACCTTTCGCAAGCATCCCTTTTCCTCTTTTAAGGTATCTAGTTGAGGCTGGATTTTGGCCTGGGCTTCCTCCAGCCCCCTGACCATCTCTTCAGTATCTATGAATGAGCCTCGTATCTGCTCCAGACCAGTCTGGAAGGCTTGTCGTTGGGGCGCTTCCAGCTTCCGGATATCAGCATCAATAGATTTGACCTTATTATCCAGCACTTCACGGAGTAGCTGATGCTCCATGTAGTCAATATCGTGTTTGCTGACCGAGCGGTCACCGCGGAAGTAGTCCGCTTTCTTGTCTACGATATTGCGAATTTGCTGTTTGAGCGACTGCGGAATATAGGCATAATCGGCCCTGAGAGACAGAGGTATGCCGGCAATCTCCTCTACCAAGCTATCTCCTTGCCGCGCCTTAAAGGTAAGGTTAGGGAGGAGAGGCTGGTTATAGATATCCATCTGGCTTTCTTCGCTCTCAATGATTAGAGAAAGCCACAGTCGCAGCTCGCAGACCCGCACCGCCCAATCCTTGACATCAACACCGTACAGGTTCTGAGAGACGATGCGCTTCTTGAGGGCGAACTCGTTCTCACGGTGACCCTGATACTCAGCTATTACCCGATAGAGTTGACCCATGACATTCATCATGCCTACCAGGAACGAGCCCGAGCCCACCGCTGGGTCAACCACCCTCACCGAATCTAAAGCTGCCTTGAGTCGGTTGAGTTCTGGGCTTGCCAGCCCGGCTAATTCGTTTCGTCCATCTTCGGACATTGGTGCCATTACCAGTGGTATCAGGGTATCCTTTGATAGACCGGTGGCATCATGCAGATATTCTATTAGGGACAAGCGGCACATATAGTCAATTTCTATCCTTGGCGTGTAGAAGATGCCAGCCTGGTGGCGGTCCTCCTCATTGATAAGGGACTCGTACACCTTGCCAAGCATTTCCGGGTCTACTGCCACCTCTACCTCAAGGGGCAAGCTTTCCTGGATGGTGAAGTTATAGCGTTCAAGAAACCCAGGTGAAGTGCCATCAACGTTTCTTTCGAAGAGCATAGCGAAAAAGTCATCCGGGACATCGAATCCCAGCCTGTCCAGATCGCTCTCTGCAAAAAGGCCACCGTTGAGGAAAGGCATATTCAAAAACGATGCCCTTATCTCCCCAGGGAGGTCAACTGGCATCAAGCTCGACCGCCTGTTGAAGGCATGGAAGAAGAGCGAGTTCAGCCATAACCGATAGAAAGAGCCATCGGAAGGCCTGGCTCTGCCATATTCTCGCCACAGATTACGCATATATCGCTTGTCCGGATTACCCTCGCCCCACTTGAGCCACCCCTTTTTCTGGAGGAAGTATAGGAACATCAAGCGGTTAAGGAGTTGCTGGGCGAAGGCGTGCACCTGGTCGGCATTCCTTTTGCGCTGAGCAGCGAGAATCGCCTTGAGTTGATCGAGGACGCGCTTGTAGGTCTCAAAGAACTCGTCGGTGACACGTTCAACGCTGAACGCCTCTCCGTGTTTCGTACGTATGACCTCTGGCTTCTGGTCAGCCGGGGTAAGCGAGATGCCGTTGAGGACCTCTAGATCAGTGTGGTAAAGGTTATCCGGCTCTACAGGGAGGATCCGCAACTGAAGCGTGGGCATGGGCTTACCTGGCCTCAGGATGCGCTGAGGACTGACTAAGGCTAGCTGGCTATAGTCTTTGGTGAAGATGAAAAGGTAGTCCCCTGCCGGGTGATGCCGATAGAAGGGCTCAAGGATGGACCGGATAATCGTCCTGGTAAGCGACGTGGCCTCAAAGAGGTATGTTTGGAAAGTCTTGTCGTAGTCACTCAATAACCGAATTGATCGGATGGCTTCGGAGGCCTTGGAAGGAATATTGAGCTGCCCCGCCAGATAGGAGACGTCAGTCATTCGATAGCCTAGACAGGAACCCAAATACTCAACAAGCTGTGCTCTCGAATGGACTTTTTTTATTGCCTCAACTTCGCCCATCTCCTACCCCTTAACAGCTGTATATCAATAGATTACCACGAGGGCTGTGAAAAGGAAACCTTGTCGCACCAGTTACTTGCTACGAGCGCCAGTATTGGCCTACATGGTCGCTGTTTCTGAGCCGGAGGCCAAACCAAATAGCAGTTAGAGCAACTGAGGTCACGGTAACATTCCTGACTTTTGTT
>Ga0172362_10001510_pt1 | contig 19882 bp, 45 predicted proteins | sample LakKivs1_kivu2a2_FD_114534 | JGI IMG/M metagenome (GOLD analysis project Ga0172362, IMG submission 114534) | Sediment microbial communities from Lake Kivu, Rwanda - Sediment s1_kivu2a2 | ecosystem: Environmental > Aquatic > Freshwater > Lake > Sediment | place: Rwanda: Western Province, Lake... | reverse complement strand
CGAACGGATACAGCAGTATGTCAAAAACTTATGTAGTGATTAAAACAAATCAACAAATCAAAGAATTTGAATCGAGCGAACGTGCTGTTGAGTGGGCGAAAAAAGTACTTTACACCAAAGAAGACAATGAGGACGTGAAAAATAAACTAGAACGAGATGGAACCTTTCGATATTCTTATGGATTTGACGAAGTAGAGTTATTGCTCTGGAGCAAATGAAGCATACATTACGTTAAATTATTGGAGGAAAAAATGAAATTACCTTGTAGTGTCGTGTCTGTATTTAAAGCTGAACTAACGAAGAATGACAATGTTAAAAACACGAAGTTAGCTCTTCAGGAGTTAAAGGATTTAAACGTCCCAGTGACCCTGGGACATGTGGGATTTGGTCCTAAAGAAGATAGAGAGATGGTTTTAATCTTACCTGAGACGCATGTACACATGAAGGACAGCCTTCTAACTGTGTACAAACAAAAAACATATTTACGTTGTTTAATCGATGGTATGTGTGAAGTCGTTAGTGTGACACCAGAAGGTGAGAGTTCAACTAAATTGGGTGAATTAAAGGAAGGTAGACTTCTTAGTGACAACGATTACACTCTGCAAGTCGGTGGAAAACACTTTTACATCGGTGGGTTAGTGTGATGAACTTAGCTGATATTAAAATCCCCAGAGATTCTGATCTGATCGAAAATAAACTTACTGAGTTAAAAACCGTCCTCTTGTTGGTAGATAAAATCTACCTCAGGAGTATAGGGTTGGCAGAAGCAGAAGATGAGAGTGGCCACGTTGACTCGTTTATTTCACTGATTCGAAAGGGAGAGAAGGACTGGTGGAATTACGGGGCAGTCTCACTCGTAACTAACGCCCTGGAAAGAGTTTGTGTGATTGCAATGAGAAAGGAAAATAAGAATGTTTGAATGTGACGTGACGATTTCTGGGTTAGGGCATTACATCGTAGGTGCAACTATTACGATTATTTCCGACGATGTGTGTGAGGTGGACTTATTGGCTGTTCATAAATACGACACGGAAAATGAAGTCTACGTTGAACACAAACCCGATCAATTTGAAAAGGAACTGCTAGAGACACAAGTTTCGATCAATTATTTCAATCAGTTACACTGAGGTTATATGATTGACATAAGATGCAAAGAGATACAAAAGAGGATTAAATTGCTAGAAGAGGAGTGTCTAAAATTAGCAATGGCGGGGAGCTTCTACGACGCACCAGAACTAATAGCACACACGGCAGTTCAAGCATATGAACAGAACATGATCGATAGGATGATGCTCACCTTCACAATAGATCAGACAAAAGAAAACAACATAATTGAATTTAAACCCAAGGAATAAACATGACGATATTAGGTGTGATTTTAGCAATGTCAATGTTTTCTTCAACTAGAACTATTTTGTTTTACGTCTTAACAATTACATTTAATATTCTCACTAGTGTTTTATCGTCATCTATCTTTTGGGTTATTGGTTATATCGTTTACACATCTAGTCAAAGAGGTTAATATGATTATTAAAAAATATAGAAACAGAAAGCTGTACGATGTCAAAGCATCTAAATATGTAAACCTTACTGATATCCAGACTGCTATCAGTAATGGTGTTAAGGTTGAGGTTATTGAATATGACACAAACAAAGATGTAACGGCGGATACCCTGGTGCAAATCTTACTTAAATTGGAGTCGTTGAAAACACCAGAGATTCTACACAATCTAATCCGCAAGGATGGATAATGCTAATTCGAATAAGAAGACATATCAACGGGAAGTATTACGATTTAACAAACTCATGCTACATAAGTTTGTGGGAAATAAAAGAGGAAATACTTTCAGGAAATCAGGTAAGGATAACGACCTGTGACAGTTTAGATATAACATCAAAAACATTGTCGAGGATACGTCTCGAGCAACTGAAAATAAAAAACAAGAACCAACTAGTAGCTCTAGTACTGGAGAGAAAAAATGATTACGCGAATCAGATATAAAAAAGAAGATAACGGAAACTTAGTTTTGATGAATCCTTTAGTGGCAGGAGCCGATCTTCTGACGGTTACTTTAATCCCATCGCAATTGGGATACGTCATAACCGACACATCTACTGGTAATGTAGTTGAGAACGGGACAGCTACATCTTTACAGATGCTAAAGATCAAAGCTAAACGTGCTCTTGTTTCAAGAGGAGTAGTCTTCTCAGAAGAAGTAAGACACAGGGATACAAGCGAGACCTAACGCTTGTAAGGTTATACGGTAGGGCTTTTTGAAGTCGAGGCTCTACCGTATCAACCATATGGGCTACAAGGTAATACGCGCTCCCACTTGATGTGGTCGCTCACAGCTCCAAGGTAATCACCATACGAAGTATTAATACCATATCTATGGAAAAAAAGCAATGACCCAGGAACCACCCAACCAACTAAACGGTGGGACTAAAAAAAAGATTACATAAAGTCATCAAAGACTTAGGTCGTCCGCAATCTTATAAAAAAAATTTCAAAATTATTTATTGAGTTGACTATAATTGAAAACAATATATTCTCGGTTAGAGGTAGAAAAAAATGACGGAATGGATCTTCGAATACAAAGCCTTGCTAACTCCTTACACTTCATCTATCACGTCAGGAGTAGTTATCGCTCATAGCTTAGAAGAAGCAAAACAGAAACTAACCCAACAAGGGTGGCAACCAGTCTCACTGTATGCAGTTAAACCCGCACCACCACAGGATGAGTGATATGTTTAATATGTTAATGATTATTGGATGGAGTTTTAACTTTTATGCCGAAGTCGCAGACTATATCACAGGACATGACACTAGAAATTACAACCCAAAATGTTACCATCATGTTTTGTCTCCACGATGTGAGTGAATATGTTGGACTAACCGAACGATACCTTTATTGTTTGAAGTGTGGGGACAAAATCAATGAGTAACGAATTCCAAGAGTGGTTCATGTTTTACAGCGGAAAAGAAGACGTGGCTATGTTTAAACGAGAAGGTGATTTGTTAATTGTAAAAACATCAAGATGGTCAAAAGATAGACCGAACACAACCCCATTCCAACCGATACCAAAAGGCTACGAGAATCTACATAAAGATCTCGTGGAAACATTGGTAACGATCGATGACACTGAACCATACTACACTAAACATGCTCACCCTTCTATTGAGGTTATCATTCCAAAAGGATTTAAAAAAACGACGACAACCACCTGGAAGATTCGATCATGGACAGATCAATAAAAAAACCATACGATCATAAATACTTAGTTGAAGTTTTTATAATGTATGTTTTACTAAACCCAGGTTTTTTATACTTAATCTATCTTTGGATTTTTGAATGAATATTTTTTATCTGGATCATGATCCAACAATCGCCGCCCAACAACTTGTGGATAAACACGTCGTCAAGATGCCACTTGAAACTGCCCAGATGCTTTGCAGTGCTTACCCACAGGGCACCGCCCCCTACCGTCGCACCCACTACAACCACCCATCTACTGTATGGAGCCGTATGTCTAAAGAAAACTACACGTGGCTAATCGAACATGGCTATAGTATTTGCGAAGAGTATTCGTATCGATACGGCAAGCAACATAAAAGTTTGGATATAATCAAATGGTGTGAGCAGAATCAAGCTGCAATCGATTTTCCAGAGCAGGGATTCACCGAACCCCCGCAGTGTATGCCAGATGATTGCAAGGCATCCTCGAGCGTTTTAGCGTACCGTAATTATTATAACAAACACAAAGCTTATATCTTCTCGTGGAAGCACAGACTACCCCCAGAATGGATTAATATAACAAAAGTTTAGTGCAGGGTAGTTTCTAGATTCACAGAGGGGGAGGGGTTTTTGGATTCTCAAATTTTAGAGTACATTGAAAATAATTTAGAAAACTTCTTCGATTTAACAAAGCACTACCGTGAAGAAAAGAAAAGGTTAATGTCTAAAGATCCACTCTTCAAAGAAGAAATTATGGAACAATACCATGATAAAATAAGATTCTTAATTAGCCTGGAGATAACCAGAGACACAGGTTGTTCTTACGAAGAAGCTATCGTTGCAATCGAAGAAACACAAATAGATAAACTATTAATTTAATTGGGGAACCATGAACACCATAGAGTTTTTAACGAAACAGTTTGTTTGGCAATCTAAATTCCTTTCAAAAAAAATTGAAAACAGTAGAAGCCGAAAATTTTTTATCGACGAAAGTGAACTAATAATTACACAATTGATGCTGAAGCAATTAGAGTTTAATCAAACAAAACCAGCAGAAGAAAAAATAGTAACGCATATTAAGAATAATGTTCTTTCTTTACCTGAACCCAAACAATTCACATTTTCAGAAGCTTTTTATAAAAAGTCATATTATCAGAGCAAAGCCAGGCAATTATTCCTTGATGTTCTTGAATCATATGATAAAAGATTTATGAGAGGCATGCAGTAATGGAAACCATCAATGTAATTCGTTATAGTAACGCGAAAATTATTAACCTAAACACAGGAAAACCAATTCTTGTAAGCGACATCTATAAGCTGTACAAAAGCGGTGTAAGTATTACATATACCGACGCTTTTTCGAAAGAAGACCTACTCAAAAGGCTAATCAAACAACGTAAAAGTCGTTATAGAATAGTACAAGAAGATGATGAAACGGATATCGGACCAGAAGAACCAATTTTCAAGAATAAAAAATTTAACTGTCAGGAGTGTGGGAGTCTAACACACAACAGATTCCGTTGCTCCGCATGTTGGGCTAAAGAGGATCAGTCTGATATGGGAGACTTTAATTACTTCTAATGAAATACGATTTTGAATGCACCTACTGCGGAAAAACCTGGAGTCTTTCTTGGCATCCCAGAAACCTGGAGTGTTCAGTTTGTAAGGACAAAAACATTAAGGTGAGGTCACATAAAAAGGGTAACTTTTTTGGGTATGACGACGATGTAAAGGAAAGTCACGACTATAACGATACCATAAAATGGGGAAGCGATTGATGTGTTTAATGTGTGTTGAAATCAACAAAGACAGCCTAAAGTCACAAGACTTTGTGAGGAATATAAATGAAATCATCGAATCTGATCCCGACCACTCCGAGGAAATCTTTGATTTACTTTCCCAAAAAAATCCAAAATTACTTCAGGAAATTGAAGATGAACTTTTTAAATTATTTTCTGAATGAAGAACTCAACCGTCAGATTACTAATATTGATAACATCCATTTTTAGTTATTTCATCTCTTTGTTGACATTAATTGCCTTTGTTTCAGAAAGTTACTTGTTTATTTTTTTATTCCAGATAATGTTAAATATTCTAAGTATTATTCAATTATCTCTTTTAATTAAAGAAAAAAATCTTACGCGAAAAAATTTGGTACTTTTAAAAAAACCAAAGAATTTTTCATAAAGGGCATTGAAAAAATATAAAAATGAATCTATGATTATTTGTAGAGGGCAAAGATTATTTTTAATAGGCTTCTCTAATTAAAAAAACTTAACTAACCTAAAGGAAATGTCATGAAAAAACTAAAGATTGATTCTAATGGTCTTAATACTCTTCTCGGGAAAAAAGTGATGTTGTTCTGTATGAATTACATCTACTCCGGCACTCTCTCTCTGATGTAAATGAAACGAATGTTCTTTTAGAAGAAGCGGGCATCGTCTACGAAACAGGAGCCTTCGAGACGAAGTCATTTAAAGACATCCAAAAGTTACCCCACGATCTTTACATTCAAACCAACTCAATCGAGTCATTTTGCGAAACAAATAAATCATGAAAAAGTACTTAAAACATAAGTTTTATAAATGTTTACGCATTTCAGAGTCGGGATCTAAATCCTTACCGGGGGCATCTTCTGGAACCAAATCTGAACTCACATCTAGATCTAACTTCAAGAAGAGGTCTTGGACAGGCGCCCCCCCAGAATCAGGCTCATGGTCTTTTTCAAGATCCAGGTCGGGTTCTAGATCTTGGTCTTCGTCTATGCCTGGTGTAAAAAAGTAAGGCAATTGGTTTAGGTCTTGGTCTTGTTCTGGGGCCGGGTCGGGGTCTAGGCCTTAGTCTGAGATGTAAAAGATATATTGGGTGGTAGTATTCAAGGTGAATACACCTGACTGTTAATCAGGACTGAGGCTGGTTCGATCCCAGCCCACCCAGCCATTTATGGAGAGATAGTTTAATGTAAAAAACGCACCCATTGATAAGGGCAGTTGTTGGTTCAAATCCAACTCTCTCCGCCTAAATTCCTTACCCACGCACGATCCTGGTATGTTTGCAAACCGATTCTGTCCGAGAGAGGTGTAACGGTTTGCATTCGGGGTCTTATAAATCTTGGGTAGTGGGTTCAATTCCCACCTCTCGGACCAAAAACAGGGCTAGTGATTATGAAAGCAACAATCGAGTTCACCCTACCAGAAGAACAAGAAGACTTTCAAATAGCAGTAAATGCGTATAAATATAAAATGAGTCTCGAAGACTTTGATAGCTATTTAAGGGCAAGATTAAAATATGAGGACATCCCAGATGAAAGAATCTATCAGTGTATTCAAGACATTAGGAATAAATTACACGCAGTCATTAATGAAAATGAAATTTCTATTCTGTAGTTTGCCATTGATTACTTCAGCATGTGGATCAATCGATCTAACTAGAGATGTTTACGTTGAACCTGAGTTCATGGCATATGTCGAAGACTTTCAAATGCAAACGGGACTGACGAACATCATTCCTATCAGTTTCAAAAAAATCGAAGAAGAGTACATCATTGCGTTATGTTACAACTACAACAACACCAGCAAAAACTATATTGAAATTGATCGCGATGAATTCAATCAGCTGAACGATGCGGAGAAACAAGAAACAATTTACCATGAACTTGGACATTGTCTTTTGAATAGAGCACATGATGAAACTATCCTCAAATCAACTACATATGGAATTAAAACATCCATCCCTAAAACAATTATGTACCCATACGTTTTTGGTTCAAAGTACTTGCAATACAAACAGTACTATGTTAATGAATTAGTAGATGAGACAACTTCTTTGTTTAGCTTCCTTTAACCTAAATAAAACGGAGTAATATATGATTCGAATTTTAAATTCTGGTGGTATTAGTTTTGAGTCTTCAACCTCTAGTTATCGGGGTTCTGTTAATGTCAATGGTGTACGATATCGCACTAAACGATATGAAACAAAACGCGCAGCGCAACTTGCACTCACACGGCTAAAAAAACAGATTCTAGGTGGTAGTGAACTTAGAGTTAGTTAAAATTATTATTTTACAATAACCACTGTCCTTGAAATCCTTTAACCCAGTGGTTAGTTTGAAGTGGTAGCACGTTACTCCTTTCCGTGCTACCACTTTTTTTATTGATACCAGTAAGGCATCATGGTAATTTGTTTTAATCTCTTGATTGGAGGATAAGATGTTTGAGCCTAAAAAAATCTATAAACATAGAAGCTGTTTAGATATTGTTTTTTTAGTGGAAAAAGTCGAAAGAAAAATATCCGAACATTCAGCAGTCGATGACCATGTTCTAACAGGGAAGTGGTTAAATCGTCATTATGATTTGATATACATTTGCGATGAAACTATAACAGTACCGAACGTAAAGCTAACTCAATGGGTTGAGTTTAAAACCAACTAATATTCAGCGGAGAATTACATGCAAACAAAGACACCATGGGGACCACTAGGATACATCACCTACAAGAGAACTTATGCTAGGAAATTAGATAGCAAGTCGGATCAAACTGAGGAATTTGAAAACACTGTTGATAGAATCATTAAAGCAACGGACACCCAACTAAAAGTAGGCTTCTCTTCAGAAGAGAAACTTAGACTCAGAGAGATCATGCTTTCCCTAAAGGGAATTGTGGCAGGTAGGTTTCTGTGGCAGTTGGGTACAAAAACAGTCGATAAGTTAGGTCTAGCTTCACTACAAAACTGCGCGGTCACACTCGTAGATCATCCTATTCGTCCCTTCACGTGGGCAATGGATATGCTCATGCTAGGAAGTGGCGTCGGTTACAACATCCAGAGGGAATATGTGTACGCTCTACCTAAGGTAAAAAAAGCAAAAGTCACCAGGATGGACACGCAAGACGCAGACTTCATCGTGCCAGACACAAGGGAAGGATGGGTTGAACTTTTAGAAAGAACCTTGTCATCTCACTTTATTACGGGGAAAGGATTCTCCTTTTCCACGATTTGTGTTAGAGGTAAAGGAACACCCATCAAAGGATTTGGTGGAGTGGCTTCTGGTCCTGAAGAATTGTGTTGGGGAATCGAACAAATCTCTAAGCTCCTCAATGAACGTGCAGGTAAAAAAGCAAGACCGATTGATTGCTTGGATATCATGAACATCATTGGTTATATCGTAGTGGCCGGTAATGTTCGTCGTTCCGCCCAGATCGCAATCGGTGACATGGACGACTTACAGTATTTAAACGCCAAACGTTGGGATTTAGGGAACATTCCCAACTGGAGAGCAATGTCAAACAATTCAATTGTTTGTAACGACATGAACTTACTCCCAGAACAATTCTGGAACGGTTATGAAGGGAACGGTGAACCCTATGGCCTAATCAATCTTGGTTTAGCGAGAACAGTGGGTAGAACTGGAGATACATCAAGACCAGATCCTGAAGTGATTGGATTTAATCCTTGCGCAGAACAATCCTTGGCGGACAAAGAAACCTGTTGCTTGGCTGAAATCTTTCTCCCAAACATCGAATCGAAACAAGAACTACTCGAAGTGGCGACATATCTTTATCGCATCAATAAGCATTCATTAGCACTCGATTGTCACCACGAAGAAACAGCAAAGATTGTACACAAAAACATGAGAATGGGGATTGGTGTAACTGGCTACCTCCAAGCAACGAAAGAACAAAGATCGTGGCTAAGAGACACATACACACAACTACGTGAATTTGATACACAGTACAGTAAAACACACAACTTCCCTGAATCCGTTAAGTTAACCACAGTTAAGCCAAGCGGCACATTGTCATTGCTTGCTGGAACAACACCCGGAGCGCATCCTGGATACTCGAGGTATCACATCAGAAGAATTCGAATGGCATCATCATCACCTCTTGTACAAGTATGTAGACAACATGGTTACGACGTTGAATTTCAAAAGAATTTCGATGGTAGTAACGATAATAACACTGTCGTTGTTTCATTCCCCTGTTCCTTTCCTGAAGGAACGACACTAGCACACGATGTCACTGCAATTGATCAACTAGAGATAGTAAAAGAACTTCAAACTAATTGGAGTGATAATTCAGTTAGCTGCACGATCTATTATCGTAAAGAAGAACTCTCAGAAATAAAACAATGGCTAAAACGAAATTATAATGATAATCTTAAAACGGTTAGTTTTCTTCTTCATAACGAACACGGCTTTAAACAGGCACCACTTGAAGAAATTTCAAAATCACAGTACGATGAGATGGTGACTAGAACAAAGTCAATCACTTCTTGTGAAGTCAAAGAAGACGATATTCAAGATTCATTCGAATGTGTTGGCGGCATTTGTCCGGTCAAGTAAAGGAGTTTTATGAATAAAGTAGATAGATATAAAAAAATGTTCCATAAATCAGATGAACCAGAAAACATGCAGGTGTCGTCTGATGGGATAGTACATGTTCCTATTTGGTTAATGATGTTGGTATTACATTCTTCTGGGTTAAGATCTAAAAAAAAGCGTCTCGTTAAAAAAAGATTAAAAAGAGAAGTAATGAAATTAATTCAAAACTATGTAGAAAATGAATGACGATGATTCTTTTTGGTGGTTGAATGGTGGGAGTGAAGATCTAGACGACAACAAAATTTGCTCTCACCAATGGATAGAGTATTTAGGCTTTACAGAACAATATTGGTTTTGTAAAAAATGTGACACAAAATCAAAGGATAAACCCAATGATGATGACCTTGACCTCCCATGGTGGAGAAAAAGTTAGAGTTAATTTTAATCAAGTTCTTTACTATCATGATTCGATTCATTTGGGTGAACGAAGATTAACTATTGAATTCATTAGTACCAAAACCTTAATGTTCTGTAAAGAAACCGCAGACGAAATCGATGAAATGCTGAGAACAAATTTTATAACAGTACATGAGAAAAAATGACTATAGATCTAAACCACTACAGCAACATAAGACCTACAGTTAAAAATGTTGCATTAAATAATTCAAGCAAGAGTCACAAAGAGATCATATCATTAATAGCTATCGCATCATATGCACCAGCGATAGTATCCTGTTACTATTATATAGAATTAATCGGACACACCCCGGAAGAAGTTCAACAACAAATAGACAGGCTAATAGCTTTTTACACATACACAAAAATAATTCCAATTAAAGGGGAAACTGAATGTTAGGAGTTAGATTCGCAACTACAATCATATCTTCTATAATTACAGTAATTTTAATTGGGAGTAATTTCCCAGGTAACGTGTTCTTAGAGACAAAGAACGTGCCACTTTTTTTATTAGCAATATCAAGTGCGTGTATAAGTGCTTTTATTTTATTTGAAATAAAAAACACCTTAATGTTTTCCATAACAACAATAATATTAGCAGTCAGTCTTTATTTTCTTTTGATTGGTTGTGTAAGCATGTTCACACACAGAGAAAACCCGATTGAATACTTGATACTAGTTCCATTTGCTATTATACTTTTTTGGAAAGAGTTCATGGCTACGACATTAGTGATGAGTTCCTTAGAATATTTATTAGGTAAAGTTTACAATGAAAGATCAAGTAAATCACCCTAGTCATTATAATAGCGGTAAAATAGAAGTCATTGATGCAATTGAAGATTGGCAACTAGGATTTCATTTGGGCAATGTCGTGAAATATATTGCTAGAGCGGGTAAAAAAGATCCCCTCAAAAGAAAAGAGGATCTTAGTAAAGCTTTATGGTATTTGAAAAGGGAGTTGGAACGTGGGTAAGGTTAAAAAACCAAAGTCTTTATTTAAAACAAATTCAGCAACACATGGTCTTTACTTAGAACAAAATGGATCAATCACATGTGAGTGTGATCCGCTCACGATTTATGCAAGAACTTCAAGTGAAATGGAGAGATTAGCAAAATGGTTAACAAGTTCGGCCCAATACACAAAACAAAAACAGCAGAAAAAATCACAAAAATCACGTTAATCGTGGTGCTAATTATTACTTTGTTGACCTCTAATTCAGGTTGTATGACCTTAAAGTTTGGTTTACCAAGAAACCCCGACCATCTTTACCCATTAATAAAGGATTTTTAATGAATAAATTTATTGTTTTATTATTTATAACTTTGATTTCATGCGCACCATCTTTAACTGATGTTGATGATCAAGGAAATATTCTTCCCAAGGAAATTAAAAAATTTAAAGACGGTCCAATTACATGTTGGATTTATGAAAACAATGGAATATCTTGCCTACGTTATAATCCACAATGAAAAAAATAAATATGACTTGGGGAAGTCCAAACTTCTTAGCACCTTACTGGCATGAAACCGAAATCAAAACAGATCATATAAAGCGAACTAAAAACTACGAGTTTGGTTCCAGGCGATCATTAAAAAAATTAGTTAAAAAGCTTCATAAAAAAGCCAATAATGTAGATTTAACTAATAAACATATCGTCATTGGAGCAGGGGCGTCCCAAATAATATTCGGTCTTCTGTCGGTTTTAAGAGAAGTAAACTTTTACAAAAGAGCAACAGCCACCGCTCCTCACTTCTCGAGATTTCCACTTTTAGCAACTGCAGCAAAGCTAGAATGGGAAGATAAAGTAACAGAAAAGACAATTAAAATAGTAACAAACCCAAACAACCCAGACTCAACAATTAGCGACCACACCAATAGTCAGATACTAGACCTTTGTTACAACTGGCCTCAGTACAAGGAAGTCATTAAATATAATCATCCTATTATGGTGTTTTCTTTTAGCAAAGCAGTTGGTTTAGCTAATACTAGAATCGGTTGGGCTGTAATAAAGGATAAAATTATTGCAAAAAAACTTGAACAATGGATAGAAGTCACTACAGGCGGCTTGTCCATAGACGCTCAAATAAAAGCAGAATCAATTTTAAAATATGAAACACATCCGTTTAGATTAAACAAGAATGTGTTTACATATGGTAGAATAACAATGACCGATAGGTGGAAAAAAATAAATTCAAACAGATCCAAATTTCCCTTTGAAATTATAAACAGAGATGGCATGTTTTTATGGGCAAGGGGGGTCTGTCCCAAAACAATTGATTTTTTAAATGGAGAAGTGTTGGGTGCTTCAAAAGAATATTTTCGTTTAAATATCGGTTGTTCAAATAAAGACTTTAGGTTATTTTTAAAACTTTTTAATATTGATTAGGTAGTGGTAAACGTCTAGAAACCGATGGTCCGCCCAGGGTGACGACCCCACACCGAGGGGCTTTGGTCGTTTACCCCGCTGGAAAAAACAAACGACACCAATAAAATGAGTGTATATTTTGAGAATAATGAAAACTTCGATAAGATAGAGATGAGTATACCACCGGCTAGAGTCGTGGTAATAAACCAAACCCTCCCAGAGTACACATACATCTATGAAGTTGAATACAACGGTAAAACTAGCATTCTGTATGAAGGGTCGGACTACTGGATGCAGAAATACATTGATCATAATTACACAGAAATAAGATTTGTTGCTGGTTTGGAAAACACTAAAATACGAATTTACTACGAGATAAAAAACCAATATGGATGCAGACATGAATATAAGTTATACTTAGGGTTTACTGAAAGGTATGAGTATTGCGCAAAATGCGATCATAAAAAGGAATAGCCATGGAAGATTTAGATTTACTCGAAAGGTCATTTTACGAATTAAAATCTGATTTAGAAAAAATAGAAGAGAATTGCAAAGAAGAAGAAAAGCAATATGCTCTCGGGAGAATACATGGCATCACTTTGGCTATAATAATCATTGACGCCTTCATCAAAGAAGAAAAACAAAAAAGACTCCTTATAACTTATAAGGGACTAGATGGATGAGAAATCATATGTATAAACTAAGTCTTAGTAAATCCGTATTAGCATACTTAAGTACAATCAGATCGAAGCACAAGGTTCGTGTTTGCGGCGGCCCACACAAAGACTTTGATATTTATGATCTTTTAACAGAGGATGAATTGAATTATTTTTCGGGGTGCCATTTCGTGTCTAGAGGTAAACATCATATTTTCATCAACTCAAACCAATCGATTAAAGTCGGCCACGATCTGGTGGTGCTACATGAAATCGGTCACATGCTTTTACATGGGAACCATTTTTACCATCAAGAAGAATCATTTGCTAATGGATTTGCATTCGCTATGGCTAAGACGCTTGGACTAAAAATACCCAGGTCAATGCGAGACAAACTCGTTGTTTATTCAGAACAACACCTTAAGGCTAATAAGAAGCACAGATATCGTAAAAGACCAGAAGTTATTTTAAATACTGTAAAATTGACAAACCATTCTTAATAAGTTAGTGTTCATAACATGAAAAATAAACTATCCCATAGTGCTTCAAACCAATTCATGGATTGTCCAACAAAATGGAAATTCCACTATGTTGATAAGTTACGCTCAAAAACCCAACATGCCGCTCTCGCATTTGGTTCAGCAGTCGATGCTGCAGTCACCTCACTTCTTAAGCAAAGCGACAAAAAACCAGAAGATGTTTTCTCGTATTTTTGGCGATTCCAAGACATCAACGGGAAGCAAACTTACCTTCCTACTGCAACTAATATTGTGTACGCCAACTCAGACTATGACGAAGAATTACTTCTATCAGAAGACCTAGATAAAATTCGTGAAGAATTTAAAGTGGAGAATCCCATAACAGAAATACAGAAAGTGTACGATGAAAAGGAATACGCGGGGTTTGAGGGTTTACCAGAAGACAGAAAAAAACTTTTGAATTTCGCAAACTGGCTATCACTATATCGTAAAGGTTTACTGATGGTTAAGGCTGTAAAAGAAGAAGTTATACCTAAGATTAAAAGGATGCACGGTGCTCAAGTTTACTGTAAACTTGAAAACGATGTAGGTGATCTTATTGTTGGATATGCCGATATGGTGGCAGAATGGGAAGGTTATGATGAACCTATTATTTTTGATTTCAAAACCTCTGCGAAAGATTACGCGATTGATTCGGTGCTTACTTCGCCGCAACTAACTCTGTATGTGCATTCTTTGAGTCAAGACTTCAAAGAAACAAGAAGAGCCGGTTATATCGTTCTGAACAAGAACGTGAGAAAGAACCGCACTAAGACATGCAACAAGTGCGAGTACATAAATGAAGGTACTAATCATAAGACTTGTAACAATACGGTGGGTAGTGTTAGATGTAATGGGGAATGGAGATCAACCCTTGATCCCAAGATTCATGTTCAAGTTGTAATCGATCTTATCCCCGAGAAGACCGAACAGATTGTTCTTGAGAACTTCGACTATATTAATGCGTCAATTAAGAATGGGGTCTATCATCGGAATTTCTCGAGCTGTGTAAAACCATATGGAAAATGTACATTTTATAATTTATGTTATAAAGATAGTATGGATGGTTTAGAGAAGCTAGGAGATAAGAAATGAAATTAGCTGATGCAGTAAATAGCGGAAAAAAAATTAAAAGACCATCAAAACACGATGCATTTGGGTGGTTATCCCAACGCGATGATGGGTGTGTTTTTTTAGACATGGATGGATCACAACGGCAGTTACAATTAAAAGACCTAATTGCCGACGATTGGATGATTGAAGAAAAAATTGTAGTAATCACAAAAACAACGTTTGTGGAAAGCTTTCAAAAGGTTTTGAATAGAATGGGTGGATCTGTTGATATCCTTGCATTTGAAAAAAATCTAATACGTGAGCTAGGATTGGATGGGTAATTAATCGGGGCGGCGCGGGAAGCTGTGGTGGACACCTGTACTCGGCGGTACCCGTAAAAGGGAGTAAGAGCCGTAAATCGAGGGAAACCACTGGAGACGCGCTACGGCGACGAGGGGTGCAAGGCCATTGGGGAAGTAGTCCCCATCCCCGAAAGCTACATGGCAGGAGTCGCGCCCTGCCCCCGATTTACTCCAAAAGGAAACAAAATAGAATGAAATATAAAGCACCACTAGATGGTTATTACCAAGTTTCTTCAACCATGTACACAGCAAATCCAACTGGAGAATTTGAAGAAGTGGCTAACCCAGAATATAAATGGTACAAATTTTGGATACCTCGGACAATCATGCGGGAGAAGTGGTCATTCGAAACCATTCAATCTGGCACAGAAGTTAAGTACCTTAAACAAGGTGAAGAAGTTATCTCAAAGCATCAGATTTATCGTATTGGGGGATAAATGAATATCTTCAAAAGTTTATTTACATATGATAAGGGTGAAAATGAAATAGATGCAGCATGGCAAATGGTTAAGTTAGTTAGACAGGAAAATGTTAGACTAACCAAAATAATAGAAGAGTTTCAAAAAAAAGAATACATTGTTTTAAAGCACGACGATGATTATTACAAATGCTATAAGCTAGAGAATAACAATGAGCTACGTTGAAGTATGTCAAAAGCACGGTCAGTATCACGGTGAAATCTGTGGTGATTGTTATGATGAGTTGAAGGAAGAAAACGCTAGGCTGCGAGCGGCGCTTAATAATGTGCAAGCATTAACGTTTTCTTGGGTAATGACTAAAGATAACGCGACGGACATTTTGTTGGTTGTAAAACCAATTAGAGATTTTGTTAAAAAAACTTTGGAGGTGGCTTGTGAATCTGGAGGATAAATGGGATACGATCTTGATTTAGATGATTGGTGTTCAGGGATTGAATTAACATACTGCAAAACACATGATGGACTGTGGCCCCATGAATGTGGATGTTTGCAAAATGGTTTGCAGTATGAGGAGGAAAAATGAATAAAGAAGACCTAGACCTAGAACAATTAGATCTACTAGCGCGTGAATTTTGGCAAGATGATCTTGCTAAGTTCTTCCCTAAACAGAAAGAACCAACATATACAGAGTACCGTATGTTTCAGGCTGGTTATGAAGCCGCATTACGGGAGCAAGAACAATTGGAAACAGAAGCATGACCGACTTAATTAGGGCAATCACCGATATAACATATGCTGGGCTTTTCGTCTTAGCCGCCCACTACGGATATAATCTCACCGATTTAATGGTGGATCAAAAATATGAGTACATAATCTATTATGTTCCTTGGCTGTTGGGCGTCGGTGTTTTATTGTACTTAACAAAAAATAGATATGAAGCTGAGTTAAAGGAAGCTAGAGAGAGCGATGAGTAATCTAGAGTTTTTAGTTTTCATGCCATTTTCTGCAATAATTCTCTTACTTGTTATAATGGCGGTGAAATGAGTTTTTACGATTATATGTATTCGATGAAAACCTTGACTCATTTTTAACTACTGTGGTAGCATCTATAAAAGATATGAGGAATCATTATGGCTAAAAAAAAGAAAGAATCAGACGAACAAGTTTTAGAAGAACTAGGTCAATCTGCTGTTTTAGATCAACTCGCACTGGGTATTGCAAAGTTAAAAAATGGCAAGTGGGCTTTAATTCAGCTTGCCTTTAATGTCGAATCGGGTGAAGCTGATATTCAGAGCATCACTGAATACGGGTCCAAAAACGAAGCATCTGAAAGATTTGTAATTACAGCAGCAAGAAAGGGAATCGCATGAAAACAGTAACCACCCCAAAAGGAACAGCACTACCATTGGCAAACCTAAAAGGTAAAGATTACCTTATGGTGGCACATCGCCTTCAATGGTTCAATGAAACAGAAACTAACTTTCGTATTGAGACAGACTTCCTTCTAGTAAACGATGATCAAACCGTTGCTCGGGCAGTTGTAACTGTCTTTGACAAAGAAGGTAAGGAAATCAAGCGCGCTAGCGCAACAAAGCGTGAAACTAAAAAAGATTTCTCTGATCACACCGAGAAGGCAGAGACTTCAGCTGTCGGTAGAGCACTCGCTATGTTGGGCTATGGAACACAATTTGCGATCTCTGACTTAGACGAAGGGGATCGGATCGTCGATAGTCCAGTAGTAGATACACGCAGTCAAACAACTGCCACTGTCACCAATCTAGAACAGGCTGTAGCTTCTACAGCATCAACAAAGGCTGGATCTTTTAGGAAACCAGCTAAAAAAACCGAACTCGCAGCAGGAGCTGAAAATGACGGATGGGAATGAAGCATTAGAATTAACTCAAGAAACCAGTGTGTATAACACAGACGGTAGTCATGTTGAAAATACAGCAGCAACAATGTTCACTTTGTATTTACCAAAGTTCCAATTATTGGTTAATAAACTTAGTAACAAGGCTTTACGTAGAGTGTTGAAGGCATTGGTGGAGTATCCTTTGGTTGAAGAAGAGTATCACTTTTCTTCTCAATCTGAAAAAGATACTTTCTTTATCGCAGAACAATTGATTCTAGCTAAACTCATGATGATTCAACAAACGATGCTAAATCACCCAGAAATGTTGCAAGAATCCAAACCTTCTGATACTCTAGAAACAGAAACCGAGGTAAATAATAATGGCTAAATCAAAACGAACTGTTGTTGGATCTATTTGTAAATCTAAAGATTCAGGTAAACCTGATTACCTAGTTCTACGCGGGAATACCGCAGAAGAACTAGCACGTGCTCTCATGAAAGCTGACAAAACTAAAGGCATTTCTCTTAAACTTGAAAGTAAAAAATTCCAGATGGATAGTCTGGATCAGGCTGTCTCATCGGGAAAACTATCGGGTGACCTCGCGGAAAAAATCAAATCTGAAAGAATTGCAAAAATCCCAGAGTGGGTTCGATTTGAAGTCGTTCTAGTTGAGACTAGTAGTAGCTAACCCTTAATATTTTAGCTACACTATTTGTGTCACCTACCAGACGAGATCAAATAGTCTGTGTAACTATTCGTTTTGATGTGAATAGTGAGAATGGTGAGTTCTGGAGGCACGGTCCAGACGCTTTGGCGGCAAGCGGGTTCTTCTCTACAAATGGGTTTTTGAGAGGATGAAAGGGTAATTCCCAGCCGCCCCACGTTTAAGGAGATTTATAGTGGAACAATTTTTTCATCAACCTCACCTAGATTCTAAAAAATACACAGTATGTGTAGATATCCCACCTAAAGAAGAATTCCTGGAATTAACACTAAACCCCCACACCTTATTAGAATTAAACTGCGGAGTTGCTTTTTGCTCAGAAGAGGACAACTACGTTAAAAAAATTGGAAGGCAGCTATCTTCTTCTAGAAAGTCACCAACCGAGTTTACTTGTGTTGAGCTTGCTGGTGGCGTAGAAATGACCGAAAAGGGATTCAAACAATTCTACGTCTTTATTCTAGAGTCTGATAATTTGCGCATCATTGTAAATACAAGACACGATCACTCCAGAGCCATGTTTGTTTACGCAAAACTTAAATAACTAAGGAGTTACAATGATGTCTCATTTTGTTCGCTTCACAAAAGGTGTCGCTGATAAAGGTAAACTCATTCCCGTAAACGAAGTATTCGATAACATCGAAGATAGTGAAAACGACTATTACGCATCAGCTTACTTATACAACGAGAAGCAAGTCGAGGAGTTTAAAAAAACAGGATCTGTCCGTGGGATTAAAGATGTCGTCACAAACAAAATTTGGTTTGATTTTGATACAAACGGGGATGCTTCTTTTGCGCAAATTGATGCGAAAGAAGCTGTCCGTCGTTTGGAAAAATATGGTATTGATAAAAAGAATATTGAAATTTATTTCTCAGGCAACAAAGGATTTCATTTAGTAGTCACTCTTAACAGACAAATTACGCCCGATCAGGTTTTCAATATTTGCGTTAAAAAGTTTGGTAAGGATCTTACTTCTCTAGACAAAGGTGTTTATGATCCATCACGAATCTTTCGTGTACCAGGAACTAGACATCAAAAAAGTGGTCTTTACAAAATCCCCCTTACTTATAACCAACTACACCAAATGACTATTTCACAAATTAAGAGTTTAGCATCTTCTTTGGATAACATTAAAGATGATTTTGAATGGGATGTCGCTTCCATCGGGGAGGAATTATTACATGTTGAAGAAGCTAAAAAAGAAACCAGAGTATCAACATCTTCATTAGATTTTACACAAAAACCAACACAATGGAAGAATTGTAAGTGGTCCCTACTTCAGGGTAATTTTAAAGAAGGTGAAAGACACAACGCACTTATGGTAATCGCCGCAACCTGCAGAGGGTTAGGTTACGATAAGGACACAACCTATTACATGTGTAAGTCTGCTCTTAAAAAACAGGCGTCACTAACCGGTCAAAATGAATTTCCAAAAGAAGAGTTATATAGTAACATTATTGAGCAATCGGTATTTACCGATAACTGGGAAGGTGGGCAATATAGTTGCCAGAAGTCGGGATGGCTTCAAACTTATTGTAATAGCTTAGGTGAACATAAATGTAAACATGAAGCCGAAGAGCCGCCTGTAATTAAAATCGATGATATGGGTGGTTTATTCACAAACTATGCCCAAAACTTTGAACAGAATATAATTAAAACTGGCATCAGTAAGTTGGATGATAAGGCAATGATTTGTGCATCAACCTTAAATGGATTGCTCGGACAACCAGGGGCTGGAAAAACTTCAATGTCTTTACAGTACCTTTTAAACACTTCACAAACCGGCATCCAGTCAACGTTTTTTAGCTTGGACATGGGTATGCCTATCGTTTACGCAAAAATGGTTCAGAAGCTAACTGGGATGAACTTCAAAGAGGTTTTAGCGGTGTTTAAGGATGACCCCAAGAAGGCAGCAGAATTG
>Ga0172362_10001509_pt1 | contig 19894 bp, 26 predicted proteins | sample LakKivs1_kivu2a2_FD_114534 | JGI IMG/M metagenome (GOLD analysis project Ga0172362, IMG submission 114534) | Sediment microbial communities from Lake Kivu, Rwanda - Sediment s1_kivu2a2 | ecosystem: Environmental > Aquatic > Freshwater > Lake > Sediment | place: Rwanda: Western Province, Lake... | reverse complement strand
GTGGAAAGTAAATTGGAGACCCTACAAAGATTTACCTAAAGAAATAAAGGAGTATGACCGAGAATGGGCTGATAAGATACTTGAGAATATTCCTTTTAAGTGTCCTATGTATCAGTGCGGCGGATTAATGTTTTCAAAGGAACTGCCATCTCCTGCCATTCCATCTGGGAAATCATCCTTGTTTTTGCCTTTTGGATATATTCAAAGCCCAGATTTAGTATGTTCAAATTGTGGTGCTGTTTATCATTTTGTTGGATTCAAGCATAAGAAATTACTGAATGCGGCCTCTCACAGAAAAACAAGAAGGAGGCAACGGGCTGACACCCACAGATAAATCTGCGGGTATCCGCCCTGCTATTTTATGACTATATCATCATTCATGCAAAAAGTTCAGGAAATGCTAACCATTGAAAGAATGGAAGATTTAAATAAAATAATACAAATTGAAAAAGAGAATAGAAGATTAATAAAACGTATCAAATATTTGGAAAAAAAAAATAAAAAAAAGAGGCTATTCAGCCCCGTTTCTTTGGCAAAGCTGCCTTGACCCAGATAAAGACTGCATACACAATCCCCACTATTCCGCCCAAAACAGCGATAAGGATTATTGCTGGTGTCAGTCCTGTGACTAGGTTTACAACGAAGTCTCCGATTGCTGTGCCTACATCTGCAAATCCTGCAAATGTCGTATTCCAATTGATGGCCATAATTTTATCTCCTGCGGTCTACCGCAATTTTTTAAGAATAAATCTTCAAATCTTATATATAAATATCTTCATTTTAAGTCAAGAAAATAAGAAAAAACTTAAGTTTTTTATCTGTTGATTATATGGAAAACTTTTTTGAATATCCGCTCATTTTCCTTATAATAAGGGTACAATTTAACTGGAATATAGACAAGTGCTGCGATTATTATAAAAAAAAGAAGTATTATCAAAAATAGGCCTATTGTCATGATTGTCAAGTCAAGCCCCAAGACAAAAGTCTTGAAAGATTGAAATACAAGGGCGATATTTTTTTCAACGCTGACCACAATATCAAAAGGATTTCCCATCTTATCGCCTCTTTATGAATCTTTTAACAATTTCAGTCAGGCCCAGCATCATATCGGGCAACCATTTAGTGAATACAAACGCAACAATAAAAATCTCTAATAGATAAAATACCAATAGCATAATCGCAAATATAGTCTGTGCAATCTCAAGCATAGACAAGATAAAGCTCTGCTGATTGATTATCTCTTCCATCTGATTGCCAAATTCAATCTGCTTTTGTATCCCAAGGCTGTCAGGATTTGATGGCAATCCGCCGGATTCTCCGCCATAGGATGAAGTATCGTTTATCGTATCGTTAACCCATGTCTCATTTAATTTTATCCCTTCTGAGTCCTGTGTCAGCATGAAAGTTATGTCCTTATAATCCTTTCCATAAAAATTATACGCTCCTTGCACTACATCGACATACACCTGATTTGTCTGTCCGTAATCGTGGATATTTTCATAATATAGCCCTAAATCATTCGATATTTTGTTTAGTATATCATTTTGAGTAGATAGCTGATATAAATCCATCTGTAGATATCCGATAAAATTTGATTCAGTATATGAGGGATGTGTATAATAATCTTTGAGCTTAAGCACGCAGCCCACCCTCATTGTAATATTCTTGTTTATCATGCTGCTGGGATATGTGCATCTGTACTTAAAATTTACATTATAAGTAGATTTAGAAGAATAGTCTGCCCTTGTAGTATCTGTTACAAGCGATGAATAAACACCGTCATAATATCCGCTCCATTTCTCTGAAAAAACTGGATATTCCCGATAATTTGTTGTAAATTTTGAAGTATCGCATATCACTGAGCATGAGTATACCGCATAAGGCAATATGCTCCTTGATGCGTCGCAACTGCCTAAAGGAGAAGATATTGAATAACTATTATCGATATAATTATCGCATGTATCGCCATTCATACCATATCCGTAAGCAATTTGGTCAAAAACATCATCTGCCCCACAGCTTCGGCTATTGTCAGGATAATCTTTTTTTCCGCCTATGCTATACTGCAAAAGCCCTTCTATGCTCACATTATCCTGAGAGCCGCTGAGTGTAGGGCATGTTATGAATCTATTGTAATAAGTCTTTACATCAATGAAATTCTGATGATCTACATAAGCCCAGGAAATAGGCATAAGAATCAATAAGGCTAAAATCCAGATATTTTTCATGCCTTGCTTCCCCCATATAGAGATTTTGCGATTGAATCAGTCAGCTTATTGAAAAGCTGAGGCAGCAATGTCACAAAAATATATAGCACAAGCCTCATTTCTACAAACATCGCAATAAGCAATATCGTATCTTTTACAAGAAGCAAGGTCCCTACAACAAGTGCCCACGCCTCTCCTATAAATGCGGAAAGATTATTTTTTTTGAGCTGGTATATCTCTTCTTCAGTGAGAGCCTGGGAGGGTGAATCTGCATTATTTACCTGATTCTCTTTTACCTGCTCTATCATTTTATTTGTTGCAGCTGTCTGAAGGTAAGCGGCAACTGGATTATTTGTCAGGATAAGCTTATTTGTGAAAACATAAAAATTGAATAGGAATTTTTCAACGCTTGTCAATTCAGCCGGCTCGCCCAATACTGCCTTATTCTCATATGATTCAGCCATGACAGTTGAAACCATCAATATGCCTAAAATAAAAATTATTGCTATTTTCATCTGCTCACGCTCTCAACAAGTTTATTTATTCGGATATTATATAATTTTTCATAATTGCAATATTTGTCATCTTCTGATATGCCTTTGCATATCGAAGTATCCCATGATGAAAGATTATTCGCTCTTGTCATGACGCAGCCTATCTTTGCCTGATATTCCCCTGCGGCAGTATATATGCATGTGAAATAGTCATATACAGAGGTCTCATTCTGGCTATACTGGAAAACATAATCATATTGGCCGTCATTATTGCAGTCAGCCCAAGTCATGTCTATCTGGGCATTTTTAAGCCCTTCAACATTGCAATAATTGGCTAGTATGACATTATCATACTCATAATATTCTGGGTCAAAGGCTGCATGAAACATCTGCAAACTCATCCCATGATTTATATTCAATGAATTATTTGCCTCATAATACTCAGTATATGAATCCCCGTCGTTTGCACGGCATCTAAGATTTATGCCAGATTGCTCAGGAAGATTAAGGACATTCCAAGTAAAACTATCTGATGTAGAATTTATTATCAAAGGCTGCCATGTGACTGACTGATTCTCTGGATTGACATAGCTTGCATCAAAATCATAATATAATGGATAGTCGTCATAAGCCTGAGAACCTATGCATTGGATACTCATCGAAGTATCAAAAGAGCCTTTGACTGGATTTATGTTAAATGGGGCTATCGGAGAGATATGCATCTCATAGACATAAACTGAGTTATATGATGTCTGGACTACTGTATAATTTCCATCGATAGCGATGCATCTGAAATCCATATATCCAGTTGAAAAAGGAGCTGTCTGCAATTCCCCATAATATCCCCCCAATGTCTCATTATATACTGAAGTAAAATTTATCCAAGTGCTTGACGAGCTAAATTTATACTGCATATATGCACTAGAAACGCTCTGATTAATGAGGCATACTGAGCTTATTGTCTCATATACATAAGAAATATTTGCAGGATACTGATAAAATAAGTTTATCCATTGCTGAGTGATATTGACATTCCACTCCACCCTTGATTCTTTGCTGTTATTTCCTGATACAATGACCGTGACATTATGGGGATTATTTGTCTCTGACTGAAATAAATCTATTATCCAAGTCCATACTTTTCCAATAGCCTGGAATATGCCGTCTAAAAACCATGAATAGCTAGAATCATCCTCTATATTTGCCGTCACATTGAACATAAGGGATGAATTTTCAGGATAAGATATTGTCAAGTTTGCCGGATGCCATTCGGATATATTTGGCGGCAATTCTATATCATAAAAGAATCCAAGAAGCCCGCCTGCACCCGAATTATCGACACTATGATAGAGTCCTTTCTCCCACAATCCCCTATCAGCAGAAATATTAGAATAGCTTCCGAATTCTGAATTCCAGATATAAATATCACAATCTTCCTCTGGATTGCATCCCTCTGCAATATAATATGATTTTCCAGGTTCAAGGTATACCGCTGTAAAATTTGCATATATTCCAGTATAATTTTTTGCGATAAGTATCCCTTGAGAGCTATTCAATATATATGCTATTGTGCTTAATGAAGTTTCATTTTTGACTATTGAATAAACTGACATAGATTCATTTGGCATAAATTTAGCACCGTAGTAATACCCCATAGTACCAGATCCAGTTAACTCAGTATTTCCAGCGATATTTATTTTTGCGTGAGGCTGATACAATGCAAGGCACACAGGCGTAAAAATAATATACATCAAAAATATAATCATCAATTTTTTCATAGTCCATGCATCCCCATAATTATAAGGATAATGCCCGATATTATCCCTGCAAAAGCAATCCCAGGAATTCCGCTCATGATTCCTAAAATTATTACAGCTGCACCAAATATGATTATAAATATTAGCTTTACAATCTCAAGCCATCCCCTTGCCTGGGTTATCTCAAACATTGTAGCATAAATTTTTATAGATTGTGCTGATGGCTCTGAAATCTCGACAGAAGCCAATTTCTCAGTATATACAGAGCCGTCAGCTTGCGGGATTATAAATTCATAATTCCATGGGATTGATGTCTTGCTTTTTGTAGTCTCTAAATTTATTGAATAATTCCCCGGCTCATATAACTTTACTGTGCCTATTCCGCCATTTAATTCACTCCAGAAAGCTGTCTCTGTAGCTAATTTTTTAAGACCTAATACTGCATTTAATTGGTCTACACCATTGAGTATAGTTGAATAGCTGTCAACTTGACCCTCTTTTTTTAAGTAGATGTATTGAAAGTCATGCTTATATAATGTAGTCTCATTATCGCCTTTTGATTTCTTATATACAGATATTGTCAAATAGAATGGGGTGCGCCATCTCATCACGCCATCGAATATATTTGAAGTCCTATTTAAGAGGCTTGTCATATTGACTGAAAAAGGTATATCCTCAGACTGATTATTTACCACATCGATATAGAATCTTGCCCCATCAACAGACATAAGATACTGAGTACCATTCAATACAAAAAATGCATTATTTAATGAGGTATTAGCATATAGGTATATCCTCTCTGTAGTATTTACTTCCATGAAATAATCATACTCAAGATATCCATCTGGAGAAGTATAAAGGCTGCCTATAGAATATGAAGTCCAAGAAGGCACACTAAACAATACATTTTCTGAAGTAAGGGAATTATATGCAACACACTCCAAACAAGATTCACCGTCTTTTAATATCTCAGGATTGATAAATCCTCGATTGCCTATATTTTTCAATGTGATATTAGCCGATTGATTAAGCCCTGATTTTGATGAATTTACATAAGCAGAATTATTGCCAATTAAAACATCTGAGAGAAGATTATTTCCACTTGAATTTATATTCAGCAAAAATCTTATTATTCCATATTCATTCTCGATAGATATAGTTGAATTAGCTATCGAATACTTATTCAGTTGAGGATAAATTAAGCTAAAAGAGATATTCTTTTCAGATTTAAGGTCATTATAACTCGGATTAGTGTTTATTATTGTCAGATTCAAAAAAGAATTATTCACATTCTTTGCTGAGCTAATAGCAGGAAAAATTAATGCATCAGCCCTCGATGAATTAATAGATATATTCTCAAAAGTATTATTGCTTGACGCATAAACTCTCAATGAATTAGAATCATTATAAGAATACATATTCCTGAGTGAATTTCCCAAACTGCTTTCCGAATACATCCCATAAAGATTAGAATTTGACATATATCCATCTAAGGTGCAATTCTTCGCAGATGAGAATTTAAATCCTGACACTGCACTTGATGAGACAACAAGATCATACATCGAATTATTTTTTGAATTTGCGCCAAATATGACTCCTGAGTCTGACATTTTATTTATTGATATATTACGGAATAAATTATTTGAACTCCCCACAACAAGTATCCCCATACTTCCGTTATATATATCTATATTATCATATCGGCTATTATTTGAAAATGATTCGATATAAAAAGATGCGCTTGAATTTATGGTATGTATGTCGCTAAAAATATTATTTACCCCATTTGCAGAAGAGTGTATTCCATAAAACTTATTTACAGCAGTGATATTTTTAAATATGCTGTTATTAACACTATATAAATAAATCGCTGTGCTATATGGCGGTGTCTTCGAAGTATCTACATAAATATTTGAAACATTAAAATAACTTGAATCAAAAACCCAGATTCCATAATCTGAATATATACCGTTGATATCTACATTTTTCGAGCCTTCAATAAAAAGTAAATCAGAATTTTCATTATAGCCAAAAGTCAGATTATGGAATCTTGAATTTGTCACGCTTCCAAGTGAACTGAATCCCATCTGAAGATTATTATGTATAAATGAATCATGAAAATAGATATTATTTCCGCTTGCGCATACACCATTATCATAATTGAATCCAACTTCAATATTGGATATATCCGCATCGTCCCAGGAATATCCATCGAGACCATAAACCCCATTCATGCTAAAATTAGAATCACTCACAATCAAATCGGATACATTCCCCATAGAAACGCCTATACTGAAATTTATCACAGTGATATTTTTTATCGTGATATTATTGAAATTTGCCGCATATATCCCATAGTTATTTGAATTGATGGTATTAGGGAAGCAATCGCCATCGCACTGGGTCCATCCTTGACAACCAGAAGAATCATTATAATATAGGTCAGTAACATCGACATAATAATCCCCATAAAATCCACAAGGAGGCTCCATTGAATATGAATCGTCAAAAGTTATTCTAAACCCTGATACTGCTGAAGTAGTATTATAATCCCATGAAAGCACTAGGTTAAAAGAGCTATAAACCATATAACTATTAAACCATTGCTCGGCATAATTATCAATATCAAAATATTTCACTCCAGATATCTCAATGTATGGCCTTATAATATACCCAAATGCTTCTGTGCCCGTATCAGTATAAGTAGTTCCATCAACATAATCTATATTGATATAATCTGGGGCATATAATGAATCAATAATTGCTCCTTTGATAAAATGCCCTTTTCCATCCAGGACAACATCATCCGAATATATGCTTATGCAATCAAGCGGTTCACCAAAATCAATATCCTGAGTAAGAGCATAATACCCAGGATCCGATATTGTCATACATGCATCTACGTCATTTATCTCAGGGTCAATATCATGAGCATTGAAGTATATCCTGACTATGCCATCTTCATTAGTCCATGAGCAATTTGAGAATGATTTTGAACAGATATCATAAAAATTAAATTTTTGCCTTGACTCTCCAGATAAATTATCTGATGATGTATAAAACACTGGATAAAAAAACCCGATAGAAGTCATATTATTCATTTTTTTATAAACTGGGATAGACATCGATATAATCTTGCTATTAGAAGATATCTCATACATATACGAACCAATCTCATCCTCTGCAAGAGAATAATCAACAGCCCCAAAACATAGCCCATCTTTCCCGATTGCAGCACATTCAGACTGATTCCTGACCCAAATTGACTCTGGCTCGATTGAATAATCAAAGCCATTATATTTTTTGAGGGTGAATGATGTCGATATATTATTGTCTTCATAGATAACTTGAGATGCTTCCTGCCAGACATATTCAGTCGAGTGATTGCCGAATTTTATATATTTCTCCTCTTTCAATGGAGTATAACAATATCCATAAGTATCTTTTTTTACCTGCACTGCTGATAGGCTTGATTTTGTCTTGATATTTTTCTCTTTTAATGAGGCTGGAGTAGTAGAAACCTTCAAATCTTTTTTAGGAATATTCCTATTTTCTGCGTCTTTAACTATATAGCATATTTGAGTGTCATGGTCATATTTATCGACAATATATTCCTGAAAATCTGAATCAGTGGATTTAAGCAAAGTCCATTGTGATGCATTTTTTATCGATATAGTGCCAGCATAGCACGTGCAAGAAATCATAATCAACAAAATAATAAAAGCTGCTATCCTCATTTTGCCATCATCCTTTTTTTAGCGAATAAAAATATATAGCTTATCAATGAAAGCATACCAAGAATCAATATCAGATAAAGATAAGCTCCTGATATTGACGCAAGAAAATCAAAAAGCTGCTGCAGCATAAAACCAATTGCATTGGCGAGCTTTGTCATAGGAAGGTCATTAAACATCTTATTGCCCCCCTTTATTCATCTGATTTATCTTATTTCTAACTGCCATCATAAGGGCTGAGATAAAAACGAGCATAAACAGAATCATCAATATATAGAACATCATCGGAGTCATTGTAAAAAAGAAATCTATCGCAGCATTGTGGAGTCTCATGATATCCGCAGATATCGAATAATATGCCACTCCTACCCCATCCCATGACCCAGACTGAGATATATGGCCTTCACAGCTTGAGCTTATGCATTGCCAACCCATTTTATCATCTTTTTTTATGATTTATATAAATGTTTTTATTTTTGTTTCTATTTTCCAAAAATCCATTGATTATTCCAGAAATCAAAAATGAGAATATTACAGTCCCTAATATCGAAAATGCTACTGCCATGATAATAAGGATAAAAATACCTACCATCAATATTAATATGGCCCCACCAAGGTTTGCCTCCCCCTCTTCACATTGGATTTTATCAAAAGGCACATTTTTCGCATCAATCGCAATCCATGAAGCATCAGATAAGACACCAGAGCCATCGCATGAGCCGCAATAATAGCCGCCATAATCACGCTCAGACTCATTTATCCTATAGCTTACCTGATTATCATCGCATGTCCCGCAATGTCCCCCATAATCAGCAAAAATCTCGCCAGGATTGACTATTCCATCCAGGCATGTACCGCATCTTCCCCCAAAATCAGGGAATGAGCTGAATTCAGACCCGCTCAATGAGGTCCATGCCCATTGAGGCATTGATAACGCCCACTGACAGGAGCCAACACTATAATTTATGCCGTCAAAAGTGAAATTAAAGGCTGTAAAATTTGTGCATTGTGCGATTCCATCTTCGCATGTGCCGCAATATCCGCCATAATCAATATCAATCTCTCCTAAAATCTCATCCTTTACGCCATTGGAGCAATTCGCTGAATAGCATGTCCCTGAGATATTTGCCTGGCCAATAGGACAAAAAGTGCATGGCGAATCCTGAGAAGGATCATAATAAAATGGGCAGTCATCGCATGCATTCCCAAACCCATCAGAATCTGAATCAAGCTGATTATTATTTATTACATCTGGGCAATTATCACATTTATCTCCTATTGAATCCCCATCAGAATCTTTTTGATATATCTGTATTGATCCTATAAATCCTGCAAAATACATAAGTACATCATAATCATCAGGATAATAATCATTTGAACACCATGGATCATTGACACAATTCGGAGCATAAGCATATAAATCAAATTGATTAACACATAAATCACATGCATCCCCGCCATCGCTATTAATTTCTATATCTCCTACAAATTCACCGCTGCCATTAGGCAAAAAATCTGCATCAGCTTGGGAAGGATTTGATACAAAAACACAATTATCTTCTGAGTCAATTATACCGTCATTATCGTAATCTTCGCTGAATACATTAAAAAAATGTATCTGGGAATAAATAAGCCCATCAAGCCCTTTGCATGTAAGATTGAATTTATGGCTTCCTACTGACAAACCTGACAATGTTGAATTTAATGGAATCATCGTAGAGTAGATATCAATCCTATCATGAATTGGATCTGCTGCATACAAGATGCTATCATAACCAGTGATATCCTGGACAAACCCTGAAGATGAGCTTGAATAGACAAGAGACATATTTAATCTAGATGATATATCATAAGCGAGAAATCTGCCAAATACACCATCATTCAAGACATAAAGGATATTATCATAATAGAATAATTTGAGATATTGCGTGGCGTTCAAGCTCAAGTCAGAATATGTCTTGACATATCTTAATGAAGTCCTATTTGTAGCATTGAATATAGATACCGATTTATTCTCTGAAGATAGTGCATATAGATAATTGCCAGCCAAGACAACATCATATATACCATAAATAGGCATTGATGAATTTGCGACAAACTTTTGAATTAATGTCTGAGTGCCAGAGAATCCAGGCGAACATGTGAAAGTAGTCTCCCAGACAGTGAGCGAACTATCGCCGCTTGATGCTGCATAATTTATCCCATAATAATCATCTCTTTCAATTCCTCTGACATATCCCAGGTAATTCGGAGAGCCTGAACCGGATTTAAAACCATAATACTCGATAGGGTCGTAAGATCCAAGATAGAAAATCCTGTCCTGTAATGGCATTGTCACAAACATTTCACGATATGGTGCGATTCTCATGTCATATCCAAGAGAGCCTAAATCATAATCTCCTGTCGAAGACCATTCAAGTGAACGGGTGAATTGCTGCAAGATATTACTATCAGAAAACATAACATAGCAATCATCAGCAATACTGCATTTAATCATCCGAGGATTATACCCATAATTAAAACCTTCAGCAGAATTCTGATTGGCATGCTGGATATCTGTGACATCGCTTACTGAAAAGCTATTGAGTGCGTCAGTAGAAGCGACATAGAGCTGATTGTTGTCATTGTAAACAGCTAAAGGAGTATCAAGATGCCATGATGAATTATCTGAAGATGATATATCGGAAATCTTTTGATAACCTTTCATGCTTATTGAATATATAGAAGATGAATTATCAATCTGATAAGAACACTGCCTGAAATTTGAATCAACAGACCACTCGATAGGTATCACACCGCTGCCATATTCTCCAAGTGATTCAGGACTTATTATATTTATGGAAAAAGAATAAGAAAATGGAATCATCAGGAGAAAAATCAATAAATAAACCCTCATTTTTTCGCCTGCCTCTCAATAACTTTAATCTGCTTAAGGCTTGTATTTTTCATAAAATCATAAATCTCAAAAAGATAATCCCTTGAATTTGTCTGCGATATTATTCTCTTATAAGACTCAAATTTATTGACAGGATTCTTAATCTGCAACCTGGAAGTTATTGCCTTTGCATAATTGATATAAAAATCACATATCTCAGTAAGCACATATTTTATCTTATTGATATCTCTGGTTGAACTCAAATCACCTTCTATAGAAACAATCAGACTAAATTTTTTTATGCATGTGTCAAAGTCCATATTAAAAAACCTTATCGATTGCAGAGATTATAAAATTTTCCAAATCAAAATTGCGAAGGAAAAAAAACCATAGCAGTAGAAAGACTCCAATAATCAATATTATCGCAATAAAAAAAGACAATGCCCCGATTATCCCATTCCTGAATGAGTCATTTAAAACAGACATTTCCAATTTCCCCAAAAAGTCCAGGCAAGCATTATAAGCAATGTTCCGCCAAGCGGCCTGATTATGAAAGTCTCTCCAAATATTGCAAGCAGACATATCACCACAAAAGCCCATAATACCGACCCCTGAATCTTATATAATTTTTCTTCCATAGTATTCCCTCATATCTTTTTCAAAATCCCTCTGGGATTCGATGTATTTCCTGAATTCATCAGGAGATAATATCTGTTTTGCTATCTTGCTTCGAGGAACCTTTCTTTTAAAATCTGTTTTAGTGCCCTCTACATAATCCCGTATGAAAATTACCTTTTTCCATTTCATAGCAAGATAATCGCTGCCTATAGACTCAAATATATTTATCGCCCTGAGTATTTCTGCCTGATACATTATTACCTCAAACCCGTTCTCCTTTCCGATGACAAATTCCCGCTTGTCCAATTTATCAATCTTAATCATCTTGATATCTCTTTCATACGCTCTGCGAACAGCCGAGCTTTTGTCACAATGTCAAATTTTTCAGTGTAATTGTAATTTGTGTCTATCTGCGAATTTGCTGACAGCATGTCAAGTAAACTTATCTGCTCATCACGGGTATACTTGCATCTGCCTTTATCATTGAATGTAAAATATTGAGGATATTCTTTCAAAAGCATCTTTGCAGATTCAATCCTTTTCTGCAATCTTTCATCTGCACGCCCAGAAATTTCTTTTTTAATCCACTCATTTTTCAATAGGTTATATTTCTGCCTAAAATCCTCATTAGTGTGAAGCGGAATCTTTACCCATCCCAAAAATTTAATCATTGTCGCCCCGTTCGGCTCCTGCTCCATCTTATGCAAAAGACACCAATTAACACGATTAAGCTCATCCTTTTTGAATACCTTAAGACCATAAGGACAATTCTTTATCCCTAATTGAAGCGGCTGAATCCATATCTCTGATTGGTTGAATTTTGCGGTTATATTATTGAGATTTTCTGTCTCAGTTTGGTCAGAATATGAGCCTATCCCGCCAATAGATGACTTTTCCTCATCAATCTGATGAATCTGGCCATAAACAAGAGTGCCTTCAGCAGTTCTTCGCTTGAGATTTGTCTTGTAAACTTGCTGATTGTCATATACATATTGAATCTCAAAAGTCAATTCTCTCAATAATACTCCCTGGCTTGACACATCCAAATCCTTGAAATGGCCTTTTTTGAAAAGAAGATTAAATAATTTGACATACCAAAAAGCTATTGTAGAGCCGCACTCAGATTTTCCGCCCCTTGTCTCCCCCATGATTGAGATTCGCCAGACCCTTTTCTCTCTGATATACCGCCACATTTCATTTATAAAAAAATTAGTCTTATTTTTATAAAACTCCGTTGGATAATTTCGCATCAAGTCCCATAATACGACCCGCTCATTTGGCGTAAGGTTAGGCAAATCCATGATTAAAAAGCCCCTGCAAGAAAAGAAAGATGGTACTGCAACCATCTGAGTGAGTAAGTCTCCAAACCTTCAGGGGCAGTCTTCAACAATTTCATTTGAGTATCTCTTTAAGTAATGGGTCCAAATCATCAGAACCAGAATCAATCTTTTGCTCTAATTGATAGCCTTTCATATTTCTTAAGACAATCTGATGCACTTCTCTGATTGCCTTGCATAATAAAGTCTGGATATCATCTTCAGTAAGCTCATTCTCTTTGAGCTGACCGCCTACCCTATAGCAAAACCTTATTTTATTTGTGACGGTACTGAATTCACCTTTTGACTTATTTATGTGCCTATCTAGCTTATACAATGAAATCAAGCAATCATCTGATATTTCTTTCTCGAATTTTTCAAGCCTTGCGACATCATCAGGGTTAGGATTATCTATCAACTGAAATAATCCCAATGCATCAATATATTTCTGGGTGAAGTCCTCATACTTCACCGAGAGATATTTATTGAAAGCTACGGTCAAGACGGTTATCATTTATTCCTTCACATCCGCAGATTTTTCAGGGATAGCCTTTGCATAATTTGCCCCTGGATTATGCTGCATGCCCTTGCGCGCCATCTGTGAACCTTCTTCAAATACCTGGCTCAATAACATATAATGGCCTTGCTCGATGATGCTCTCTCCAAGCATTTCTCTTAAGTCAATAGTCTCGCCCTTTGGGCTGATATACACTGGATAAAGATAATATGGCTGCGTCTCGAAATCAAAGCAGTTTATCATGATATCAAAATTCTTATTGTGTTTGAATTCAATATATGATTTAAAATCCAATGTCTTTTTCTCTGTCTTGAATGTCTTGCCATCTGCTTCCATGACTGGAAGATTATCCTTGCCCATCTTCTTGACTTTTATAGTGGGAGTATAAGCACACTTAAGCAGATATATATCCTTTATAATTAGCCATTTTCTCTTATTATAAACGGCAATATATAAAAATCCATCCTGGCCAACTGCATGCCCCCTATAGAATCCCACGACATCTTCATCTTTGTTTCTTACTTTTGCAGAATGTTCACGCCATAAAAAAGGGATGCCAAACCAGATCAGATTAATGAAGCTGTATCGGCAGTCAATCCACTTATGATCGGCATGCCCTAAAGCGCTGTCAAGAGCATTACAATAAGCATGATATATCGGAAAATCCCTCTTTTTTTGGTCTTTTTGTATATTAAGCCACATGACAATCAAAGCAATAATAAGACCTATCACTATGGCAATTATTATTATCATAGGAATATGCTGCATAAGTCCAGACACAAAATCCCCTTGTTTATTCTGAGCAGCCTGTTCAGCTGACTCCTTAATCACATCGACCATCTTCAAATCACTCCCATAAGCTCAATCTTCAAATCTTCAAGCTCTTGCTTTTTTTGCCTTATATCGGCAAGGATTTCTTCATATCCTCTTTTTTTGCTTTCATCTTTTTTTCTATCCACTCTACAAAGAGCATCAGCTGACCCATCAGGTATATAATCAGTGTTAAGATTATTCTCACTGATAAAGCTATCAGGCAGCTTATCTGCATCAATGTCAAAAATATCCTTGACCTTAATCTTTTTGCTTTCATTTTTAATCTCATCCCTCAATAATTCTTTTTTCTTTGCCATCCAATCACCTGATATTATTGCATATACAAACATAATGATAAAAGGAATCATCATCGCACTGAATAACCATGATATATGGGATATAACCGAGATAAAAAGAGCGGTTATAAAATAAGCTCCCAATAATGAATAATTCCTGATATCTTTTGTTATTCTGAATCTCATGATTTCCTTGACCGATAATATTTTGTAGCTATGCTTGATTTTGTCCTTTTAGGAAAAATCTGATTAAATTTAACTTGAATATCTTTAAGAGAAAGATTTATATTTCGCTTGAAAAATAGATTTTCAGTCCTTGAAAATCGGATAGGCTTTGAGCGTTCATATTCCTTATTGCTTGATTTCTGCTTCTGTCTGATTTTCAATGTTGTAGCATATCCAGCGTTTTCGTCTACGATGGGGTTATAAGCCCCCGCTTGAGCCTTTACATATCTGTCCTCGCCCAATTTAAATCTATTAAGAGTTATCAATTCTTCAGATAACTGCTCAACAAACATATTATAAGAATCCACATAAATCAATTTTCTTATATGGTCTTCCTGAGCATTTCTCTCGATGATTTCTCTCATAGCATCCAAGTCAGAATTATCCACAGCCTTTGCAAGCTCATTGATGTCTTCAGAGCTTATATTCTGATTCATGTATGAAGCCGACCTTCTTAGATATTGCGGAGTAATAAGCTCCCCCCTTCTGTCTCCCCTGCTCATTCAAAATCACTCTCTTTAAGACCATAATCCAGCAAGAATCTCTTAAGGCCGCTTGACGAGCCAGCATGTTTCAATAAACCTCGATTCCTTATGCCATCCTTCAATACTTTCGAAGGCTCAAGCATAGAATAATCAAAATTATCAATCTGCTCGTCAGAAAGCGGCAATGCTATATTGCCAGATTTATAATCATAAGAATAGGGACATTTCCAGATATCCCTTTTATTATAAGTGTTTGATGAATCGCAGACAGATGTAAGATTAAGTACGGACCTCAAATTTTTTGATATTTTGCCAAAAGCCTCTATCTTATTCTTCAGCCTTATCGCATCAAAATACTCAGAATCTATATTTATATGGAATCCAGACCCAGAGCTTTTTACATAAAACGGCACTTTATAGAAAGACAGCTCATCCCTCACAATCTTAAGGTCAGATAAAAGATTCTGGATTAAGATATGCTCGACAATATTTGTGGATGCGTCTACCCTATGTGCATCAAAGTCAAGACCATAATCAAAGCCGGTCATGTATTTTTCAAAATTTTGCATGAATTCCTTTTGCTGCAATTTCCTTTCATCCATATTAAATGAGAATACAGGCATATTATTGAGCCTTGCAAGGCTATAATAGATATTCTGCTTATTATATCCATTAAAAAAATTAAATGCCTTCATATTCTTTTGAAGAAACTCTATCTTATGCGCCTTGATGCAGCGAAATGTTACTCTGCTTATCCCATTTATGCCTTCCCGCTCTCCAGAGAATACCGTCTCTCTTCCTGACAAGACTTTTATCATCTCGAACTGGACTTCAATATTTTTATAATATTCTACAGCATTCATTTGTATACCTTATCACTATATCTGCATGCAAGAGCCTCGACAACAATCTCAGGAATCTTTTTTTTCCTTCTGGCTTTTTCTATAGAGATATTTTTATGTATCTCGTCAGGTATTTTGCAGTTTATAGTTTTCATGCGATATTTTTTAAAATGCATATATATAAATATTTCTTTTTTATAATTTGTTAAAAAGATAAAATTTATATAATAATTAATAAATTTTTTATTTTATGACTGAAACACAAATTATGGAAATAACCATAGACACAATAAAAGAACTTCGCCTCAAAGGCAATTATGAAGAAGCTAAAACTCTATTAAAGAATTTCCATGAAGAAGTTAAACGATGCGGGATCCAGGCTTTTAAAGAAGAATGTATCATCGCAAGAAAGATAAAGATATTAAAAGGATTATGCAGTTCCCTCTATTGCAAAAATAAGGCTTTACCTGGATTCAAGAAATGCGCTAAATGCCGAAAGAGCAATAACAAATCATCTAAAAAGTACTACCATAATAATTTCATAAGGATACCTGAATGGATATTCAAATGAAAAACCCAATTAAAACACCCAATAAAATAAGAATAAGCACAATATTGATAATAGCCAGCATAATATCATTTCTGATTTTTGCCATGTCATTTACAAATTTTAATAATGCAGAAACATACCAATATAATTTTCCTAATGATACAGCCAGAATAAGTTATTTTTATTCTTCATGCAGCAATCTTTCTATAGCTAATTTCTCAAAATGCATCATATCTAAAAATAAATTATTATTCAAGTACAATATCACCCCTGACTATAAAAAATTAAGTTTTATGGATTTATTATTATACGGCGGAGATTGCCGAGATTGGTCATTGCTATATCAGGATATAGGACATGAATTTGGATATTATGCCACCACAACAGCATTTAAAATAAATAACTCCCTCAGTCATCGAGTAGCTTTCATAAGCAATCCCGAAGGATATTGCCTCATTGACCAATTAGGTCACTACTGCTATGTAATACCAAAAAAATTAAATACTTAAATTTTATAAAATTTATTAAATCGGAAATACCCCCTCTTGAAAAGTTGGTTTATTTCCCTAATATGCCAGAGAGTTTAAAAATTGCCTCTTTTTTCTCTCTGGCTTTATATTTGAGCTGAGGATTGAGACTGAGTGTATAAGATTAAAATAAAGACTCTGACTGGCAATAATCTTACTTACCATAATGTCATAGATTTCAAAATAGAGCATGGACTTATAATTTTCAGAGATTCAATGACAAAAAAAATAAAGTATTTTCCTTCTATAAATTGTGAGGTTGAAGAAATATGATTATCCAGGACAAAGAGACTTTGAGCTTAATAATCAATTTGTCTATCGCTTCAGCAAGGCTAAGAAATATAGAGATTGAAGAGCCAAAAGCTATCTTCAATATGAGGCCTCAAATTCATACACTGCTAAGCGGAGACCCTGGAAGCAATAAATCAACCGTATTGACAGAAGTCGCAGCCTACTTTAAATCTCGGCCATGGAATGAGATAACTGAAGCGGCATTGATAGGCTCAGTAGATAAACAAACTCATCAATTTACTGAAGGAGCAGCATGGAGCAGCAGAAATTCTATATTTGTCATTGATGAATTTGAATTTCTTGACTCTTCAAGGCATGCGACTCCGCTTGTGAAGAAATTGCTTTCATTGACTGAAGGTGAGCAATACTTCAAAAGAAAGACCTCAATCCAATGTGCACCTATCAAAGAAAAAGATGGAGATCTTTTCCTGAAAGTAGATAAAGGAATAATTGAAATGAAAACAAATTTTTCATTGATGTTAGGCACTATGTCAAAATTGAATTTCATGAGCCAGCAGTTACAAGCTCTTAAAACAAGATGCATACCAATCAACTGGAAACCTGATGCCTCATTAATTCTCGACGTGGCTCACGGCGAGAAGATATTCAAATACAAAGATTTATTAATTGAACATGGGAAAAATGCCCAAAAATGCCATATTTCATGCGAAAATTACATGAAAATAGTGCATTTTGTAGCAGAAAAAGCCCCTCCAAATAGCCTGTTTTTACGCATCATAGGCGACCTCTGCCGCGTTTTTGCCATACTAAAAAGACACGATTTTGACGTCTATGAATTAATATATAATATGAAGCTTGATGTAACTAAAAGGTAATAACCAATCTGTGGCGGTGGCGTTACTGTGTGTATGTATGTATGTATAGTGCCACAGATTGGTAACCACTGAAAAATAATAAAAATCATCAAAAAACACTAAAATTAAAAATTTCACGCTCGTTCAGTGAACGAAATTAAAAAATAAAAAACTAAAGGAGATGGAGAAAAATGGTGGAAAGAACAACAGCCTCATTTGAGGAATTTGTAGGAAAAGTAGAAAACATACTGCTGGAAGACAGCATGTATGAAGGAGAGAGCTTCAAGCAATATCATCTTATGCTGAAGCCAAAGGACAAAGAAATCAAAGGAAAGACCGGACAAATCCACGAATGGATTAAGATAAGCCCAAAAACAACCGATACCTCAGTCCCGGAAGGCTCAATATTGGACAGATATCTTCAGCAAATTGAAATTTTATTTGCTGAAGCCAAGCAAAAACAAAGCCATATTGAAGCCATGCAGCTGTTGATAGGAAAAAGCTTTAAATTCAAGAAAATAAAGCTAGGGCAATCCTATGAAGGCAAGGAAGCGAAGATGTACTGGACTCCTGTAGGATTAGCTTAAATGAGCAGTCCAGCAGATTAGATATAATTTTTTTTTATTTTTTTATTCTAAAAAACAATGGAGGCGAAAATAAATGGCATATGGACATTCAATTATAGGACTTCAGTCATCTGAATGGAAACCATTAAACAAGGTATTTGAAAAAAGAATAAATGAATCTATGAAACAAAACAGGCTTGACAATCCACTCACTGAAAAAGACCAGTTCATCGAGCAGCTTAACTTTCTAAAAAATCAGATGAAAGATATCATCGACGAATTAAGATACGATGTCAGGCAGATATCCGGATTAAGTGACCTTGTATACAGATGCGAACAGCTTGAGACAACATTCATGACACTTGAAAATCAATTTAACAAGACATTCAATGTTGAAATCATAGTCGACAAGAGTGCAACTAATACAGAAAAAAAATGATTTTTTCTGTAAATTTTTTTTTACAAAATATTTTTTTTGAAAATGGAAAACAGAGCATTTAAGATAGCTGGTATAAAAAATATACTCACTCGTGATTATAAAATTTCTTCTGATGTTGTAGATTTAAAATCTCTCGTCGATGATTCACTTTCTATGAAAGAAAATTGGAATGAAATAAAACCTAAAATAAAAATATTAATTGAGCCATCACTCAAGTATTATTATAAATCTTTATTTCTGTAAATTTTTTTTTACAATTTAGCTTTTACTACTTTTACAAAATAGTAAAAGTTAATTCTTAGACGACAAATTAAAAACGAAACTTTATCTATTGAAAATTTTGCCAAACTAAACGGTATAGACGACAAAATTTTTATAGACGACAAAATATTTTTCATTTATAAATGTAACCGCTAATTATACAAAATTTTGCCAAACTAAACGGTAGTTCCACGCAGTTCCACGCAGTTCCATTTCATCTCGTCGACAAAATTTTTTTTATGTTTTCACGACGAGAAAATATTTTG
>Ga0172362_10001508_pt1 | contig 19895 bp, 20 predicted proteins | sample LakKivs1_kivu2a2_FD_114534 | JGI IMG/M metagenome (GOLD analysis project Ga0172362, IMG submission 114534) | Sediment microbial communities from Lake Kivu, Rwanda - Sediment s1_kivu2a2 | ecosystem: Environmental > Aquatic > Freshwater > Lake > Sediment | place: Rwanda: Western Province, Lake... | reverse complement strand
TTTTGATTATTTTTCTTTATCCTCAAATTACCTACTTTGTTTAATAAAATAATCATTTTTAGTAACCTAGTATCAGCTTTTTATAATTTTATATAAGTTGGATATTGGGGTGAGGGTGTATAGTACGCCTGTGGAACAACTCATAAAATCAAGGAAACCACAAAAGTAGGGTGTTTAAAATTAATATAGTTTTAAATACTTTTACTAGCTAGAAGGAGGAAACCAAGTGAAATTTATAATGCCTCTTCCTCTCCAAAATTATGAATTCCATGATGATATAATCTTCCCTTCTTATATATAATTTCACCTGATAAATCTTTATCTCGATTTTGATAAATCAAGTTAAATTCCAGATTATTGTATTTTTTGGCAATTTTTTCTAACCATTTAATTGGTGGATTTTCACGGGTTAAAAAAATGTAAAATAATTGATCCAAATTTTCCTCCATAATGTTTTCCTCGTATTCCTGTATATCTGCATCCTCCTCCGTACCCCACTTCTCAAAACAATCTTCTCCATTTTCAATCGGTTCCATTTTTGCAAAACTTAATATGTTTTCTGATCGATTATCAATAAAAAACTTTTTTAAATTCTCCCATTCACCATAAATCTCCAAACTATTCTCACAGACATACATTTTTCTATATCTCATATTAAAATGAATTTTTTAAATTCTTAACTTTTTCCAAAAATCAATTTTCTCCCCTCCTGAAAAAAAGTAATTTAAAAATACTATCAATACTAGTTCAAAATGCAACTAACTATTGATTATTTATTGAAACCGAATGATGAAAAGCCAGATAATAATTTTTGTTTAAAGTGGATCCAAAGGGATGAACCGGAAGAACCACCATATTTTAGTAAAGGAAAAATAGATCAGGTCAATTTTTCCTATGGTTTTGTTAACAAATTAATTCATCTTCCAATAATGTTATCGGGGAATATTAAAAAGAGAAAGGATCAATTACTTATTGAATTAACTTCAACTGAAGAGGTTCCAATTTATACAAATATTCATTTTCTTAAATCGCATCTCCAAAAGTGTGTTCGGTTAAAGAAAACTGCTTTGGCTATCCAAACTGCCAAACATTTAATAGATTTGGATCCAGTCCAATTTTTACGCAGACTTTCCATAATTTTTGCAGAGGATGCATTTATAACTCAACATTATTCAACACTTGTATGGTTAATGATTGCTGTAAGTGGAAAATTTACTCTTCAATTGCATCATATTGAGTGGTTATTGGGATTAGTTCACATAGCGTGCCAATCCAAATATAGAGAAAATTTTGAACTCACTCCAAATTTGGAGGAATTATCTAAAGAAAAATTATCCAAACAAATTATTGAAATGTCCAAATCAATTAAAGATAAATATCAATTAGCTGTAATTCATTCACTATTAATAAGATCTGCTTTTGGAGGTATGCATGGTGATACTCAAATGCTTGTTAACTTAGCATATATTTGGACAAATAGATTTATAAAAAATGAAGGACCTTGGAAGGAATGTTATTATACTCCAATGCGCACTATATCTGCATCAGTTCTCCCTTTATTGAAAACAGAATGGGTTCTATCTGCAATTGATTATCATTGTTTTCCTAAAATGTTACAATGGATTCAGGAGTCAGAGGAGATTGATGAGAATGAATTGAAATCCCTAATTTGGAATTTCAGTTCCAAAATAAATTATAGACAATACTTAGAGAATCCTCCTCCAAATTATATTCCATCTGATTTGGAAAAAGAATCATGGAAAACACTCCAAAAACAAGTTAGATCAATTGCCAAATATGCAATCAAGAACTACTCTTAATTTTTTCAATCAAAACCCTCCCGTTTTTCTTCTTTATTGAAAAAGTATGCGTTGCAGTTTTCCTATTTTTATTGATTTTTTTTACAACAAGATGACAATCCTTTCCAGTACATTTTTCTTCCCAAAATTTACGAATTGCTCCAACTAATGAATTCGATTTAACATTGTATTTTTTATTTCTGTAAAAAATTTGGTAATCACCTAATTTTTTTCCACCAATCAAATATGGATTTTCTACGTCAGGCACTGGAGGATTATTGCCAGGAACAAAATCATTTATCATAACTCCACCATTAACTTCATTCATTATTGTATCATGTGTGGAATTTATTTTATGTTTATTAATAACAGCTGGGTTATTTGGATTTAAATGTGGTTTTGCATTATCTAAATTAGTCGCCATTTATAATATATTATTTATTATTTTTGGAAACAAATACTTCTTGCATATTTTTGTCATACCTCGATACAATATTTCTATGTGAAACACTAACATTTTTATTATTGTAATTAATTTCAATTGGCTTTTGCAATACAACAATTGTTCCAATAAATGGATATACTTTTCCAGTATCAATGTTCTTGATGTAAAAAACCAAATATTTTGTACCTCCTAAATTATCAACAAAACCTAATTCTTTGGAAATTTTATTAAAAACTTTGGTGGCGACTGATCCAGGTGATTTTCCATGATATTCACCACTATTTTTTCCTCTTTCAGGATAATCCAAAAGAGTATATCTTGATTCTTCCTTCATTAATTTATCAAATAAATTATCTATAGATCTATAGGTAATTTACAATTTACTTATCATTGTGTTCAGAACCGAGAGACTTGATGATGTTGGTGTATCTCTTAACAACCTCCTTAACCTTACCAGTCTTCTTGTCCTTCAACTTAAGAGTAATGGGTTTCTTAAGTTTTTCACGTCTGCCCTCATAGTGGTAGACCTTCTTGTGGGAACCACGAGTAGTCTCCTGAATGGAGAAGGTGAATTTGCACTCCTCCTTCTTACCATGCTTGAGGCAGAGCTCGGAGAAAGCAGTAGAAGCCTTATCCTTAGGACCACGTCTCTGCTTCTTGCCAGACTTAGTTCTCAAAGGAAGCTCGTAACGACCACCATCCTCGACTTTCTTTCCGCTGACCATAACAACCTTGAAGTAACGAGAATCATCCTTGTCCTCACCACCCTTATGGCTCTTCTTGTGTTGAGAAGTCTTCTTGTGGGTCTTCTTCTTACCACCATCATGTTCTTTGTTGTTGTTGTTGTTGTTGTTGTCACCACCCTTGTGATGCTTCTTGGAGTGCTTCTTGGTGTCTTTTTTCTTCTTCTTGCCACCATCGTGCTCCTTACGTTTAGTATTTCTCTTGTGAAGGCTGTTCAACAGGCTTTCTAATTTTCCAAGTTCCTTCTGGAATCGATTAACCATTATACTATTTCATACATTTTTTTTTCTGTAAATTTTGATAAATATTTTTTCCTTTCCGCCCTCTAAACTTTTTAAACTCAATAAATAAATTTTTTCAAAACCTTCTATTTCTTTCCCTCCTAAATTTTTATTTTTTTTCAAATGCCTGTCCACTTTGCGCTCCAAAATCTTAAATGCCTCTTGTAAATCTTTTCCATTTATTTTAAATTCCTTAATATCTTTTACGCTTCCTCCCCCACTTTGGTTATATCCAGAAATACTTTTCTCAACAATCCCCCTAGTTAAAATATTGTGTTCAACATAATTTTCGTCCCCACTAAAAACTAAATTTTTTCCTACGATTGCATATTCTGAAAATGGATAGTATCCATCGATCCATCCCATCTTAAAATCCCTGTTATTTGTAGTCATTCTTGCTGAATCTAAATTATTATACATTTAAAATTTGTTCTTTTTGAAAAAAAACAGGTCATGATCTCTTAATCCCAAATCACCCAGTTTAACAATCTTAATTAATTTAAAATAATTTCCCAAAACCTTCTCCATTATTTTATCCTTCTCAGGGATCGCTAAATTATGTTTATAATGACGCTTTTTTGTTACAGTTCCCTTACTATTTCTAATCGCAAATATTTCATTATACTGACAAACAGTATTGCCTCTCCTTTCCCACCAACCATCATGTGTGAAATTTGGAAAGTTCGTTATCGAATGTTTCCTTCCTTTAAAGTCTTTTCTTAACATACTAATATTCATTGGTGTTGGGTCTAAATTATCCCTATCAAAAATATTTACAACTAAATATCCTCCAGGTTTTAACCAAAAATAAAAATTACTTAAAATAGAATCCCAATCCTTAACCTGATTATGATAAAGTGTTTCCTTCAAACATAAAATATACGAAAACTTCTCACCTTCAAATAAATTTTCATTCCTCATATCTCCCTTAAATACCTTCCCTAGAGGATTCCTTGTTTTAAAAATATCTAACATTGTATCACTTCTTTCCAATCCGATTACCTTGATACCCCCCGACTGTAGGTACTGATAATGTTTTCCAGTTCCAGTTCCACAATCCAAAATAAAAGTCTCTCCTTTTCCCTTTACTGGATGTTTATTGATGAAATCAAGAATCATCTTACATTCTTTAGCTGTTGTTTCTTTTTCATTGAAAAGTTTATCATACATTTTTCCATATAATTTATCAATCTTATCTGTTTTGGGATCTAATGGATTCTCGAAACTTTCCTGATAATAAGAATCGCGGAATCCAAAATAAATTAGTGTGATTAGTGCTAAAATAATAAGAATAACAATTAATAATTTGTTCATATTTTATATTAGGTTTAAAGAATTTATAATTATTTAATTTATTAAAAATGGCAAAGAATAATATTTCTATTTCATGCAATACTAAAGATATGCCCACACTTGGGGATTTCAAGAACGATATCCCAGCAATGGAAAACAAGGAATTTGATCAACACATTCCTGTAGAAGATCTGAAGCTTTTAGTATATCAATTATTAACTGAAACTGACTGTCCAGAGGATGACAGAAAGAGACTTTCGAAGAATTATTCCGATCTTCGTGGTAAATATCAGAAGAAATATGAAGGTTTAATGATGAGATATCCAGCACTTTTCAACATGGTAATTGAAAGCGGTAAAAAATTTGATCTAGTTCAGTTTGAACAAATGATGTCAATGATTTCTAGAGTAAGAAATAATGAAATTGACGAATCAACTGCTTCACGTCAATTTGGAGAAAAAATGGTTGATAAGTATGTTAAGCCTAATTTGAAGTAAATTTATTTGAGAGTGAGTAAGTATTTAAGTTTGTTTACCATTCCAAGGATTTCATCTCTTAGATTGAACAAATCAGTGTCTTCCTTTTTCAAAATACTTGTTACTGTCACGCCACAATAATCCTTTTTTGGCGTGATCTTAAATTTTTTACAGTCTTTTGCATTTTCACCAACTAAAAACCCGACTAAACAATCTAAGTATCTGACAATATCTTCCTTGTCTATCTGATAGACAGTTAATTCACCTGATTTCTTTTTCAAATCAAATCTTCCATATTTACCCTGGTATATTTCAATAAATTCGTCGACTTTTTCTAAAAATCCTCCTAAAAATTCATCCAATGCTTTATGTTCTGCGTACGAGTGTGTCCGCCAATGAGATAATTTTAAAGATGTCTGTATTTGGAAGAACGACATCATCACAAGATTTGCTTCTTGATTTGGAACCATTATTGTAATTATTAGATTTTTATTCCCAACACATTTTTTGATACTTTCAAAAAATTATAATGAACACCATCATATGATAAAAATATGTTGCGAGCATTGTTATCATATACATATGAACTTATTAATTTATACCTTTTTTTCACATTATCTTTTGATAAAACAAAAATATTGGTTTTGTACATTTTGCAACAAATATTTATCTCCATATTTCCTCCCCAAACCCCATCCATTCTGATTAATCTACAATATTTATCAAAATTCATTTCTTTTTCAAGCTTTAGCCACTCTTCAATTGACAATCCATTTATTTTTGTCCGCTTATTTTTCTCCAAATATAAGGCGATTGCTAATCTTAAATCACCCTGGGCTATTTTGAATGCTAAACCAAGAGAGTGAAATAAACAATTACCATCTCCCGGAACAATTTTTTCTTCGAAATCGATCTTCATTATTACTGTAATAATTTTATAATTATATTATAAATTTCACTCCAATCAAAAAAATTCCAATTATTTTCTACTTCAATCTCTGTTTTTTCAACAGGTTGTACTAAAACATCCGGTTTAGTACAATCTTTACATTTGGATAAATTTTTAACATGCTGACAAATATTATTTTTCTTACATTTATCACAATCAATTTTCTTAATATTATGCCTACAAATACCTTCTTTCTTACAAAGTAAGCATTTATGGCGTAATCTATTATGTGTACAAACACTAGATCCTTTACAATCTCTACACTCTGATTTTCTTCTATAATGTGGACAAACTCCTTTTCCACCACATGGGCGACAGTAATACCTATATTTATCATGCTCACATATCATTTTTACACGACATATATTACATTTCCTTATTACTTCACCATGTGTACATACCATTTTTGTTATCATTTTATCAAATGAGTCTAAAAAAAATCAATTTTTTACAGGTGCTCCCCCACTTCTTACTTTGATAGTAAATCTCTTATTACTTCCCTCAAATTTTGATAATTTCTCATCCTTTTTAGCCTTCTTTGAAATTAAATCCATTAATTTTTTATAAACATTATCACTCGCATCTTTTCTCTTAATGAATTTAAATTCATTGTGCAAAAAGCTAAAAATCTTCTCACCTATACTCATATTCTTCAAATCCTCATCATATTCACTCCCAGCCTTGATCGCATCCTCATAAATTTCTCCAAATCCTCTGATTGAAACCATTTCCAACCCATACTCCTTTGCCAAATCCTTCAAATATTCATAATTAACCAAAAATTCTTTGTGCTGAATTCCAATCGTGCTAACAAAAACCTCTATCTCATGTCCAACATTTGGCTTCGATTTTTCCCACTTCTTCAATTCATAATTTTTCTGAATCTTCCACAATAAATCATCCCCTACCAATCCCTCTGCTTTATCTTGTCCCTTCAATAATTCATATACTCTTTCACCATCCAAACTAGTACCAATAAAATATCCTCCTACTTTCAAATTATCAGTCACATTCTGTAACAATGTTCTAATTGTAATTTCACTCTCAAACATATAATGAATAGCAAACTGAATACTAACAACATCAAACTGAAACTTTGACAAAAATGCTCTTTTCATAATATCCTTTGAATGATTATCCATTCCTGCATCAAAATTCGGGAAAATTAAATGACTTGAATTTCCCCAAATATACGTAACATCCGGTTTAGGTCTTCTTGCCTTTCTATATAAACTAAGCGCAATATCAATATTTTCCTTTGAAATATCCATTCCAACTACATCCTTCAATAAACCAATCTTCCACTTCATCATATCTCCACCAGTACCACACGCCAAATCCAACAAACTACCCAACATTGTCTTAGACTTCTTGATAATTGCAGGACATACCTCCGCTATTAAATTATCCTTAACAATTCTATTGTGGAACACCTGGAATGGAAATTTCTTCAAACGCATTGAATTGTTTGCATAATAGGCTGTAGAAATATCTTCTTCCGGAACAGTTCCTTCACGTAAATTGGTCTCACTTATAACATTTGTTAAAGCATTCCAAACATGATTTGCATAAGTTTCAGTCATTCCATAAACTTCTTCACCATTTCTCATCTGAACTGTCTTAGAATGGTCCACCCTAATCGGCGACCATTTAAATAAACTAGTAAATTCACCATACTTCTTCTGAAACGTAAAAGTAACTATACTATTATCCTCTATTTCTTCTGTCACATCACTTTCAAAATCCTCTGCAACAACTTTTCCTGCATCATTTAATGGTATATTGGCAAAATTTATTTCTGAATCTGGATCTGTTCCACTTGGAAGAAAATCAACAGGTGTCACAATCTTTTTATCCTTTACTTCTCGGTATCCCCCTACTTTCAGTTCCAGAGTTTTATAATAAATAATCTTCCCATATAAATCCTTTCCTTTCGAAGGCAACTGAAATGGACTTATTTTATCATTCTTTCGATCATCATCCTTTCTATATTTCACCAAAAAATCTGCTGTTCTAAACTGAGGATAATTCCATTTAAATAATGAATACCAATGTCCTCCCTTCTCCGGATAATACTCATTCATCGGCCTAAACTGCAAACCACTCACCGTAAAATCCTGCAACTTAACCTTATCAAACAATTCATTAACATTCTCCTCAAATTTTGGTCCATTACCAAATAAATATTTTGCGAGAACGATTTTGGTGGCTTCATCCCTCAATTCAGAATCAATATATTTCGCTGGCTGAATTGCTTCTTTATAAAACTGCAATAAATAATCAAAACGGAATTTTTCCTTTGATCCTCCTCCTAACATGAAAAATTTGTTTCCACGAATATCATTTCCCTTGTAAAAAATTATATCAGTTATATAAAACAAATTATTTGTTTCAGAATAATATCCCTCCAACAAACTGTTTTCAAAACCATCAACCATCTTTCCAGTATTAATTATCTCAAAATTCCTAGTTATCATGAAAATCTTACCGTCAACATTTTTACTGAAATTTTTAGCAATAAATAAAAACATCGGATCACCACTTGGCTGATAAGAAACCGCATAATCATTTCTAACATTCGGTATTCTGTCCTTATCATGAAAATTTCTCCTCAAAACCTCAACAGGTTCAGCCAATATAAAATTCTCACTCCTTACATCACTTTGTCTCGTTAACTTCTTAAATGAGTCTAACAACGTCTTCTTTTCATCCTGTGAAATAATAAAATTTGTTTGTTGTACTTCTTCTAACAACCAAACAAGATATCTATTGAAATAATTGGAAAACTTCGCAGATTCTCCCATTTCCTCTCCGCCCTTATCACTTAGATCAATATCCTCTGGGAACAAAATCTCAATGTGATAAGTTGGAGTACTTGTTAAACAATCTGATTCTTTAAATTTTTTACCAGATTCAACTCTCTTTTGTTCAATCATTAAGGTCAAAAATTTCCATTTTGGATCAACTATCTCAAAAATATTCTGATATCTATATTCCTTCTTTACGGCATCATTCTCCATATTTTTAGTGAAAGTTTTCTCAACGTCTTTAACATCATATTCAAATAAATCTAACGATAATCCATATCTCGTAACTTTCATATTTTGCTTTAATTTCTCCATTTTATAACTATTTGGGGGAATATCCCCAGAAAGCCAATAGCGCTTGACTTCATTTTTTCCATCAATGTCGAGAAAATAATCAGTATTTGGAGATTTTATAATTAAACGTGTTTTCATTATGTATTCACTATTCAACCCTCCATTTTCCTCCTTATAAATAAATCTTTCTACTATTTTTTCATATAGATTTCTCTGAATGGCACCTTCAAATTCAACCCGAATCTTGAAATTCCCACCTAATTTTTTAAAAATGGCATCAATGTCCTTTAGGTCCATTTACTACTATAATATGAGACATTTATTTAAGCCTTTTTTTAATCACTTTTTTTTCATTTTTCACAACCAAGTTTTTTACTTTTTTGATCAATAAAACTATTGATTAAAATATTATTTATAAACAGGTTGTTTCAAAAATTATTGATGTTACTAAATAAGGATCTGAATTACTTGCCGGTCTCCTGTCTTCAAAATATCCTTTTTTATTGTTAATTGTATCATTTGGAATTCTTACACTACTTCCTCTATTCGCTCTCCCAAAACTAAAGTCTGAAAACTTAGCAGTTTCATGATGTCCAGTCATTCTTTCCTCATTACCTTCTCCATAAACTTTCATATGTTCATTATGTTTCAAGCTTAATTTTACCAATGCTTCATCAATTATATCTAATCCTGACTTTTCTGATAATCCCTCTCTCATTGATTTCGTACTAAAATTACAATGACAACCACTCCCATTAATATCATTTTTAATTGGCTTTGGAGCTAACTCAACGCGCATATTATATTTTTCAGTAATCCTTTCCAATAAATATCTCGCAATCCATAAATGATCTCCTCCTTCTATCCCCAAAGCTGGACCAATCTGAAACTCCCATTGTCCAGGTGCTACTTCAGCATTGATACCACTGATTTTCAAACCGGCATATAAACAAGCATATAAATGTTCCTCTACTAAATCCCTGCCCAAAGCATTTGCTCCCCCAGCACTACAATAATACTGGCCTTGTTTGGGAATATAATCTCCATGAAATCCAAGTGGTTTATTTGTGTTTAAATCAATTAAAAAATATTCCTGCTCTAATCCATACCATGGTTCTTCATCCAATTTTTGATCAAAAATCTTATATGCTTTATGGCGTGTGTTTGATGGATGAGGGTTCCCATCTGGAAGATATGTATCACATAAAACAATAACATTCTCTTGTTTTCTAAATGGACATGGAAAAATTGCTTTTGGATAAATCATTACTTCACTATCCTTTCCTGTAGCTTGATTTGTTGAACTGCCATCATAGTTCCAATTTGGAAAATCCTCTGGAACAGGCTGTCTTCCTTCCCATGTCTTTTCCATCACTTTACATTTGCTTCGTAATTCCAAATTACCCCCAATCCACACATATTCAGCCAAAATTTTCATCTATAAATAGGTAAATATTAAATTTATTTTTATTTTACAAAACAAAAATATTATTTAAATTATGGTGTTTAGTATTCTTAAAAATTATTTATTTGAACCACGTATTGCATTCGTAATATTTGTTGTTTTTATTATAATTTACTTGATTTTTCTTGATGAGGAAGGCGCTTTCAAAGATTTTTGTAAATTTGGTCCAGATCCAAACACCAAATTTCTTGGCATGAAAATTGACACCTGGAAAAAAACAATACTCGTTTACGTTGTCGCATTTTTTAGTGCTCTTCTCCAAAATTATTATGGAACCGTTATGTTTGACTTTATTCATTCAAAATTATGGAATCCCGCTTATAAAGAAAAAGTTCCGATTTCCAAAACATGGGCACAAGTAATAGTAACTGCAGAGCCTCTTCTTTATTGGTTTCTCTCAATTGTTGAATTTTTTATAACTTTAACCATGAAATTACAATTTATTATTCCACAATTCCTCGGACAAGCTTGTACAGGTATTCCTTATGGATTAATGAAAATAAATGAGAAAGAATTTACAAACTAATTTTGGCAGTGATCTCATCTCTCAATTCTTGAATAGTTTTCTTAATATCCTTACCAGTTTTATCTGATTTTTTTGTTAAAGAAATTCCTTCTTTCTCTGCAATTTCCTGTAACTCCGCCAAAGTAATTTTTTTTGGTAATTCTTTCACTGTTTTTGGAATTTCCTGATGTTCAGATGGAATGGTTACATTGGGGGGAACATCTGTTCGTGGAGGTACCACTGGAACTACTTTTGATTCAGCAGATTTTGTTTTTACTTTTTTCACTTGCTCACTTGCCATAGATAATTCCTTAAATAAATCCTCCATTCCGTCTTCCTGCCATGAAAAAACACCGTTCATATTTTTCTGAATAATACCTTTATATCTTCCCTCCTCCTCAACCAAAATACAAGTTGGATTTTTAATTGTATATTCATCAGCTCGCTCTGTTTTCTTCCAAATTCCAGGAACAAATGCAATTTTTTCAACCATTCTTTGTCTCCCGAATTTTGATGAATCTCTTTTCAATAAATAAACAGTCAAGGATAGATAATCGATAACAACCCTCTTTATCAGTTCATCATTATCAATATCATCACCCTCCATAAGCTCTTTTCTTATATGATTTCTCTGTCTTGAATATTCATGATCACGATATAAATCTTTTTCCTCCATATCATATGCAATTTGTCTGTACATATCTTTAACAAAGGATAATCTAGACTTACCATTAAAATAACGAAAGTCAGGTAGAACCTGGTTTAAAATAGACATTGTAAAACTATTTTTTCCTACTGATTTATCACAAAGAAGCTGATATTCCTCACCTAGTTCAGTCCATGGAGGAATAGGCATAATTTCTTTACTTAAAAAGCTAAATTTACCATCAATAACATACTTGCCATAAATATGACCATCGGACATTTTCACTTCAGGAATCCTGAAAGAATACTCCCTTTCCGGTATGGCATCGCTACCTTTCGTCAAATATTTGTGTAATTTGTCCACAGTAATCATTTTACTCGTTATAGTAAAATGATTTTAAATCAAAAAATTTCAATTTTTAAATTTTAATCAAAATAATCAACATTACCCACATCATCCTCTTCTTCATCATCATCTGAAAATTCATCACATCCAGTCTGAGTTTCTTCTTGATTTGGAATATCTAGATTTTCCGTATCATCAATCGTTACTTTCTTTATAATCTTTTTGACCTTTGGTTTAACAACTGGTTTAGTAGTATTTTGAGTGAGAGAAGTCTTGGCACTTTTACTATTAATACTATTTCTTGAAATATCTCTGAATTTCTTCAAAATTTTTGCCTGGTTCCCAAAATATTTTTTCTTGTATCTTTTCAAAATTATTTTATAACCTGAATTTTCACGCTTATCACACTCCACCATTTTCTTTACAAATTCAATTTCCTCATCTTGATCTTCCCTATATTCATCAAATATCTCACTCTGCACCGAATCCAATGAATAAATCTCAAAGTTAATACTCTTCTCATTCTCCTGTTCACCTCCAAAATTACTAAAATTATTTACCTCTTCATCTACCTTATCAAATCCCTCAATCCTCGATTTTTCCTCATTCAAAATGTCTTCAGTCTTTTGCAATTCTTTCGCATTTTCTCTGGTAAAATCAACAAACATTTTTATCTTATAAAGCATATCAATCGGCATATTATTCAGATTAATAAAATATCCATTCTTATTCATTGTAAATTTCGCCTGACTATTTTTTATGATTTCAATTACTTGATTTTTTTGACTTATATTCATTTTCTTTTCAATAAAATCTCTTATAGATTTTATCTCCCTGGAATCAATCTGAATATTAGAACTATATATTTTTTCACCTGATGCCTCCATTTTTTAGATATATAAATTTATATCTTTAAATCAATTAGTCTTCATCCAAATCACCTTCGTCCTCATCTTCCTCATCATCATCTTCATCTTCTTCCTCTTCTTCTTCCTCAGTATCTTCAGATAAAGGCTCATTTTCTTCAGCAACTAATTCTTCCGCATTCTCCAAAGATTCTTCATCATCAATTATTTCAGTATCTAGCTCTCCAGCTTCTCCACTTTCATCTAATTCCTCTTCGAATTCACTTTCATCCTCAATTGAACCCTCGATATCCTCATCCTCCAATTCAGATCCCTCCGATTCTTCAAAACGCTCCATCCATTCCTGACTCTCCTTTGAAGTATCAGCAAAGTTAGCTTCTTCTGGCATGATAGTTTCATTCGCGACGAGTTGATCAGTGTTTTTATGTTTGTCAGCTCCTTTTCTCACTGGAACCATAATCTTCTTTTTAGCCTCACTATTAAGTTTGGCATAAACTGAAATTACTTTACTATTAAGATCAAATGTTTTTCCCACAACTAACAATTCCAAATCCATTCCTGGTTTCACATCCTTAAAAGGATCCTTCTGATTATGGATTTCCTTCGGAACAATTATCATTAATGGTCCCAATTCCGCCAATATTCCTAAATTATTTATTTTTTTAGCTTTCGCCTTGATAACTGAATTAACTGGGATATTACATACTTTTGCACCAATAATAACATCAAATAAAATATTTCCGTTAAACTGATTTGTATTCAAATTTCCCATGCTTCTTTTCAATATAATAACACTTTTTGGAACAACGTAACCTTCCTTAATACATTTTCCTTCAATATTTCTTTTAACAATTTTTTCAATAGTTGATGGAAAATTTTCATCCAAAAATCGAGGATTCAATGATACTCTACGCTTAATTTGTGTGTGAAAATAAATGTCTTTCTCAGAAAGGAAATTCATTATATATTTCTAATATATAATTAATTACGCTATTTTTAAATTCATTTTTTTTACTTTTTTCAGGAGATGTTTTCAAGAGCAAAGTTATTTTTTTGTCCACCCTGCTTTCAATCTCATAGTTTCAATTGCATTCATAAACCATCTTTTACCCTCTAATCTTTCACTTTCATATTCTCTTAATTTATATTCGAGCAAAACACAGAAATTCTTCTTCTGGGAATCCTTAGTTTTGATTTTCAGTTTCTTTGAAACTTCCTCCAATTCAATTATATTATGATGACTACATTCTTTACCCTTCACCTCTGACCTCTTGCTCTTCTTCATTTCCAAAGTTACCGCTCCAGTATCCCTTGTCCCATCAAATATTTTGAATACATATGGTCCCCCTTTCAAAGCCATAAACCCATAAATTATATTAAAAGGAGTTTTTGAATTACGAGCCTCTTTTGCCAACTTAATTTTCATGTTCAGCTTAATGCGATCACGAATATCTGTGCTACATTCTGTTACTAATTTCGTTTCATTATTGTAGCAAAAAATCCTAATATTATTTTTACCCGCTCCCTCATTTTCATTCTTCAAATTACTGAAAACATAATAATATCCAATTATCTTATCTGATTCTCCGGATCCCTTGCCGATATCTAAATCACGATATTTATACAACAACAATGGTTCAAAATATTCACGCAACATTGCCAAATATGGACTAGACATTTTTCCCTTCGTCTCATAGCTATCCAAAATTACCTTTTTAATCAAATAAGATTTTTCCTTATCATTCAATTTATCCACAACCATTGTCAATATTATATACAACTTTCTCCGACTATTTGATTCAATAATTTTGTCCAATAATGTTGCTTGTTTTATTACTTCGTCCATTAATTCAACCGTTCCCACTTTATTTTTATTTTTTGCTGAAAATATTTCCAAATTTCCATTTTCCATTAGTTCGTCTTCGAAAACGTATTTTGGAGTTTTTTCTTCAAAAGGATTTTTTCTATAACGGACAGGAGCTTTCAAATCATTGAATTCAGTTGGTTGATAAATGTAATATGGTCCTCTATAAATAAGAAATCCCTTTCTATCGTACATATCATAAACTGGTTCATTGATATTATTTAACATTTCCTCAATTCCTATATAAATGAATTTTATCTCCATATTCCTCATGTGTTTCTTTATATTAGACACCAGATCATCCAATTCATATACATACCCAACCTTATATAAATTCTTTATAATATCTTTCGATTTTTGGATATCAGTTCTAGCAAATCTTTCATTATATGTATCAGTATTGATAACATAATCTTTTTTCTTATCGGGCTCCCATACACACTGATAATAACAATCTCTATAATCGCATTCACGACTTCCATTTTTATCTCCAAGACTTATCCTCACACGTCTCCTTGAACTACTCAACATTTCAACTGTTTGACCCTCAAAATCAAATACATTTCCATTTTTGTTAAGGGCACAATCAACCGCAGCCTGCTTTAATAAATATGCTACTTTCTTAATCTTTACATCTTTTATTTCCGCAATTCTATAAATTCTTGTATCAATCGTTTCAGTTTCCCTCTCCTCTTTTGGAGCATTGTCAGGAGGTTCAACTGCATATAAAAAGGTTTCTACATTTTGTTCTAATTGTGGAAGATCAGCATGACTACAATAACGACTACCTCTTCCGATAATCTGATCTACACGTGACAAATTAAACCACGGTTCCAATACATGAACCTGACGAATTCTTTTAAAATCCAAACCCTCGCCAGTTGTTCTAGTACCAATAATAATTTTTACTTCTTCTCCATTTTTATTATTGTCATTGTTAATTATATTCATTAAGTTACCAGTTTCAATGACTGAAATATTTGAATCACCAGTAATCAAAATATATCTGGCTCTTTTGAACTCATGATATTCGGGATCATTTTTATTTTCATGTATTCTACTGATTGCATTTTGACCACAAATCGCGCAAACTGGATTTCTCTTTTTATGATAATCCAAAAGGGGTCTTTCTCCACTCCAGGGATATCTCTCAAAACCATTTTGTTCCAACATCATTGCAAATGGAAGAACACCTCCCCAAACAAATTCAGAATAAACATAACAAATACCTCGCCCATATTTTATATTTTTCAACGCCTCAAAAAATTTAACACTATATTTTTTCAAATGTTTCTCATCCAAAAATGGCGCTTCATTTTGTGTTCCATAATCGAATTTAACATGAGACTGATACTTAAATTGATATGTCTTTCTCCTTATTCTCTTACCATTTTCCATATTTGCTCTTCCATATCCCATATCTAAAACGAAAGCTCCTTGTCCATTATCAATTGTCTGATATCCAAACTCTTTTTTTGGAAGAGTGAACTCACCATTTTTATTCGGAAGAATAATATTACTTAGAGGTCGTAAGATTGAATTCGCAAATTGTTCCTCATCTGATCTATTCTTTTTCGCATCTTTATTATCTTCCTCAGTATCTTCATTTTTATTATTATTGGTTTCAACATTCATATTATCTTCTTCAATCATTTCAATGTTTTTGGATCTCAATTTATTTACATATTGCTCATATTGATATTTACTCATCGGACACATATATAATTTTAAATGTTTCAATCTATCACCTTCAGGTATTACCTTTCCATAAATATCGTACTTAATTTTTGGAACTCTTGCTTCCATAGGATCTATTTTCAAAGGAAAAACAACTGGATTTTCTCCTCTTAAATAACTTATATATCCCTTAAACAACTCCTTCAATTTTTCCTCCCCTCCCGGCACCAAATTATCCTCTCCATCAAATATCTCATTTCTTCTTATCGGATTTCTCCCATCGTTCTCCAACAACAAATTTAAAATATAAATAATTTCTCCTGCATTATCATACATAGGTGTGGCACTCATTAAAACTAATTTAATATTTTCTCCATATCTTATAATTGCCTGCAAAATAGGTGGAACCTTTCTTAATTCTACATTCCCAACATCACTCTTAACATTATGAATCTCATCAATAATTATGATACGATTGTTAAATTTATTTCTGATTGCCATTTTTTGAGCATCAGTTAAAGTGTTCAATTTTCCGTTCCATCCGATATCATTCATTAGTTCATTTCCAAATTGTTCATATCCGTAAAACTTATAGACCGAGTTCACTAAACGACCAGTTTCCTTTCTTTTCTGAAGTGTAGTTAATCCACTATATTGCTCAAAATCCAAACTATAAGTATTACCAGTACATTGAACAATATCATCGGGACGCACTTTTTTGGATTCTTTTCTAATATCGTATATTTGATCTCTAAAAGATGGAAGAATTCTTCGGGGAAGAAGAACAGTAATTTTTCTTTTTTCGTCGGAATGTAATCTCCTCATTATTTCCTTGAATCCTTCCGCAATTTGAATACCTGAACAGGTTTTACCAACACCAGTTCCATGATAAATAAGAACACTATTGTAGGGTGTTTCGGGACTCAAATAATTCCGAAGGAATTCTTGTTGGGGAGCTAGGGTAAAAAATTTAGGATTACATATTTGCTCGGTTGTTTTATCATTTTTTGGAATTTTGTTTTTATAAAATTCTTTTTTGACATAAATTTTCTCGTAGAAGCTTGGGTCGTCAAAATCAGGATAGTACATAAATTGTTTTCCTTTTGATTTACTTTCTACTTCAGGTCTCATTTTAACAACTCTTTTTTTCTCATTTTCCTTTTTAAATTTTATAATAACCATTGAGCTATTATAATATGAGATTATTTTCATAATTATTTCTCAAATGCGTAAATTGTCAATAAACATATTACCAAAATAAAGATTATAATTAAGGGAAGTATTTTTGGAAGTATGTTGTTCTTAAATCGGCCTTTAAATGTTTTATTTTCATAATTTAATTTCCAAGTAGCATCATCTAATTTTTTCCCTCCTGATTTTTCAGGTTCTGGATCTTCTAAATGGATCTTCCTTCCATATGCCTTTTCATAAACTGAAATGGCTTCCTCATAATTTAATGAAGGCTTACCATTTTCAACATTAACCATATTATGTAGATCAATCAACCATTTTACTAGTGTTTTTCTATCCTTTAAATGTCCATCTATGGGATATCCTCTTATGTTTTTACTATAGTTCACTCTACATACAACACACGGTAAAACATATTCAAGAAGATTAAAAAAAGTTTTATATCTTTCTTTATCAGCTTCGTCAGGATAGAATGGATAGGTAAAACTGACGCTATGAAGAGCAAACCAAAATTTAGGTCCCCATATATTTGGATCCATCCTTAAATTAACTCACAAAATATTTTAATGAATATAATTATTTTCTCAAAAATATATAATGATACTAAAAATATTAACAATTTTAATTATTACAATTTCCTTCATAATATTTACAAAGAGTTTCATAATTAACGAAAGTTTTTCCGATTCGCTACAACTTAGATTCCCTTTTCCTTCTTTTATAATTAATTTACTTGAAACTGAAGAAGGAAGACGTCGTTGGCCAATAATTTCTCATCTTTATCCAGAAGCAGAAAAACATCGCGCAATTTACGGTAAAGAATACGATTTCTCACACGCTATTAAAAATAATGTTCTAACTGATACTTGGGATCATGGAAAATGGAAATACAATAAATCAAATATTATTAAAATGACCCCAGGTGAAATGGGTGTTATAATGAGTCATTACAAATTATGGAAGAGAATTGCTGTAAGTGAAACTCCCGTTGTTATTTTAGAAGATGATGCCATCAGAACTAATAAATATTCCCAAGAAAGATTAGATTACGTACTCAAAAATCTTCCAAAAGATTACGATATATATTTAATCGGTTATTACGACATTAAACCAGAAAAAGACGGAGAAACTAATACAAGAGTAAAAGAATTTGTCTTAATGCATTCATACATCGTTTCTCCAAAAGGAGCGCAAAAACTTCTTGACAATCTCCCGGTTAATCAGCCATTAGACACATGGATTTCTGGTCTTTCTAATAAATTAAAAATATATAGACATAACTTTTATATGACAACCAAAAAAGGACATGTTGGTCTTATTATTCGCCAAAAAAATCAAGGAAAACAAATCGAAAATACCAATATTATTTAATTTTTTTCTATCATAATTTAATGTTAAAAATATTTACAGTTTTAACAATAATAATTATCTCAATTGTATTTATCTTTTTATTTGAAAAAGAAGTTATTGAAAGTTTTGAGGAAAAACCCAAAATATTTATGTATTGGGAATACAAAAAAGGTGTAATTAAGAGACCAGCATATCTTGATCTATGTTTAAAAACAATAAAGAAACATTGCTCAAACAGTTTTGATATAGTTGTGTTAAATGAAAAAACTATAAATAATTATTTGCCAAATGTTAGAAACGATTTAGATGAAAAACTTAGTATTCCTCAGAAAACAGATTATTATCGTTATGCACTTTTATATAAGTATGGAGGAATATGGTTAGATTTTGATACAATTGTAATGCAAGACCTAAAACCATTATATGATAATCTTGAAAAATATGATTACATTGGAAGTGGATGTCATAGTGATGATTGTAAAAAAACAGGATATCCTTTTCCTTCAAATTGGGTGATGATGTCAAGAGCAGGTACTAAATTTATTAATAAATGTTTGGAAGATTGTGATAAAATATTAAATGAGAATACTGATCTTAAAAATAAATATTTTATTTTAGGTAGAACAACAATGTGGAAAAATATTGATAAATTAATGAAAAAAGGATGGGATTATTTCCATATTGATTCCAAATGCCAGGAAAGAGATAGTAAAGATGTTAAATTGAGAAATAAAAGATTTTTATCAGATGAAAACATTGATGAAAAGTGTATTGGAAAAATGTTTTTTGTTCCTGTTTATAATACTGCTCCAGGTTTTCCTGAATGGTTTAAAGAAATGAGTATGGAAAAAATATTGGAAAGTAATCTTTTAATTGGAAAATTATTCCGACTATCTCT
>Ga0172362_10001506_pt1 | contig 19908 bp, 18 predicted proteins | sample LakKivs1_kivu2a2_FD_114534 | JGI IMG/M metagenome (GOLD analysis project Ga0172362, IMG submission 114534) | Sediment microbial communities from Lake Kivu, Rwanda - Sediment s1_kivu2a2 | ecosystem: Environmental > Aquatic > Freshwater > Lake > Sediment | place: Rwanda: Western Province, Lake... | reverse complement strand
GCCCTCATCGGATTGAATTTCGGAGTAATACAACAAGATATTTTCGTCTCTTTTATTTTTATGAGTATTCTTACCACCATTTTTGTAACATTTATCTTACGGTATTACATGAAAGACTATTAAAAAAAAAAAAAAAATGTGGTCTACTTTTTTACAGTATCAAAATGGTGTATCATATCATGTAACGATATTTCTCCCTGCAATAGTCCATGCTGATCGACGACAGGAACCTGCTTCACATGATGCTGTTTCATTTTTTGAAGGACCTCTTTAATGGTTTCTTCAGGTGTTGTATCCACTGGATTTTTTGACATGATCGCCTCAGCAGTAAGTGAACCACCGAATTGCAATGAACGAGAATCTGGTTTGTCAAAGCTTTGAAGCGAGACCACGGGAGGAGAAAAAAGCACAATCGTGTCTGATTCGGTAATGATACCAGTAACTTGATGAGGATCGGTTTTACTCATGACCCAGACATGATCCTCTGTTTTCAACAATGAAAGTACCGAAGAAACATCAGAGTTTTCTTCAATACACGGCAGGTGAGATGTCACGGTTTTCATAACGTCTTTCACCTTTGTTTTATAAAAATCCTGCATTGATAGCATCTTCTCATTCATAGTATACTCCTAGGAAATTTAACTAAGATAAGGTAAAATCTTTGAGTATTAAATCCTATGCTTTTATATATGTCTTTTTCATTCATTGTAATAAGCTTGGGATGCATGGTCGATGCTACTTGAAATCACAGTCGCTATCATTTTTGCAAAGATTTTCAGTACGATTTTTGAAAAAATAAAACAACCAGGCGTCATCGGAGAAATCCTTGCAGGTGTTATCCTCGGCCCCTGTTGTATCGGGCTTTTATCAGGATCATCTGTTTTGCTTTCCAATACGACTCTCTTTGAATTCAACCTTGATTTAACATCCCCGGAGTTCAAAGAAATCGCTTTTATCGGTGCTGTTTTTTTACTTTTTATCGTCGGACTTGAGACCAATCTTAATGATTTAAAACAAACAAAAAAAATGGGACTTGGTGTTGGTATCTTCGGCGTCATCACTCCGTTTCTCTTTGGTATTATCGTTGGACAAATATTCCAATTAACCCTTATTCAATCCATGGCAATTGGTACGATATTTTTAGCGACCTCCACGACGATAGCACTCCGTATTCTCTCTGACATGGATTTATTAAACTCCCGGGTCGGACTAACCTTACGGACCGCATTAGTTATCAACGATGTCCTCGCCATGGTCTTTTTTGCTTTAGTCTTTGGAGCGGGCAACTCACTGGTCCTCTTACTGCAAATATCTCTCTTCTTCCTGTTAACAATTATCATTGGTTATCTGCTTGTTCGTTACACCTTAAAGAGAAATACTAAACGTCATGCGCCCATTATTGTTCTCACAAGTGGTCTTGGCATCTGTTTCTTATTTGCCGCGTTTGCAGAAAACATGGGATTAACTGCAATCATCGGAGCCTTTATCGCAGGTATTTTTATAAAAAAAACGCCACAGGCAAGTATGCTTGCCGAGTACATTAAAACGATTGGTTATGCGTTTTTTGTTCCCTTGTTTTTCGTCTGGGTGGGCGCAAGTTTTAATTTTTTACAATTAATACAATCAGAGCAACTCGTATCGGTTCTCCTCTTTTGCGTAGCATTCATCATCTTTGCGATGCTGGGAAATTTCTTCGGCAGCTCCTTTGGAGCACGGCTGGGTGGTATGAAACGTCGTGAAGCAATGAGTATTGGGATTGGAATGATGCCGGTCATGGGGGTTGCATTGATTATAGTCTCCAGTGGCATTGACCGGGGCATCTTTGGTGATCCGAGCGGACCGCTTGCCAATCAAATGAAGACAGCAACGATTTTCCTTATTTTTGTCAGCTGCTTCTTAACACCTTTATTTTTGAAACGAAGCATCGGTTCACCTTTAATGAAAAAAATTGGGAAAACAAAAACCAAACTGTCGGTCTATCATCATCCCCACTGCTTTGAATGTGGTTCCCCTCTTCGTTTATTACCAGAGCAAAGCAATTGGTACTGTGATTGGTGCCAACAGATCGTGATGCCTACAAAGAAAAGTAGGATGAGTGCACCTGCGATGACAGATATATCAGATAAACATCTTATCTACCTTATTGGCATTGTGACGATTGTCATCTGCGGTTTGACCCTCGAAACGATGGGATCATCGAGTTTTATAGAAAAACTTTCTTCGTTAATTGGCATCTTCATTGGGACGACGATTGGTTTTTTCACGGTAAAATATCTTCTCATGAGAAAAACCAGGGTTCCAAGCAGATCTTTTTATTTCCGAGAAAAACCTTTTAGAAAATAAAAAATATAGGGTATAAAAAGGTTCTGATTATTTTTTATATATAATACCTTGAGGTGTTTCTCTAATACAATCTAATAAAAGACTAATATCTAAAGGATTTTTTACGGTATGCGACTCTGTTTTCAATTGTTTAAGAAAACGACATGATGAAAAATAATGGGGGAGAATCGATCGCATTTTCAGAACCCCGCTTCGCTCTCCATAAAAGTCTGTTAGTTGGTCAAGATGCTGAAGGCAGACGTCCTTCTTTTCTTGGAGGGAGGGCGGTGTGGGGCGAGCCGAAGAAAACGTATACAGAATCTCAGGTATTAACCATGGATTTCCAATGAGCCCTCGCCCAGGCATGACCGCTGCAGCTCCTGTTTTTTCTACCATGGTATACGCATCGGTTCCTGTGTAGATACCACCATTCGCTACGATAGGAACTGATACTGTTTCTGCCACATCTTTTATCATCTTTATATCAAGCGGCGTACCAAATTTTTTTTCACCACTTCGACCATGAATAGTGAGAGCAACCGCACCAGCCTCCGCCATTTTTTTTGAAAAAGAGATAACATTAATCTTTTGTCGCGAAACACCAAGGCGTAGTTTACAGGTGACCGGAAGAGCCACCGCATCGGTAATCGCAGAAACAATCGTACTAGCCCTTTCTTCATCTGCCATTAATGAAACACCAGCGCCTCTCGAGGCAACCTTTCGAACAGTGCAACCCATATTAATATCTATATAGTCAAATCCTAACTCTTCGACAACAGTTGCTGCCTCCGCCATCACAACAGGATCACTACCAAAGAGCTGAACACCATGCTTATGACGTCCTTCGACTTTTGTGAGAATCTCCATGGTTTTCGTATTTCGTTCAGTGACTGCTCGGGCGTGCGCCATCTCCGTGATCATAAATGGTGGGGAAAAATGAGCAAGAATCGATCGATACGGATAATCGGTGTACCCACTAATTGGTGGTAACAGTAATTTTTTCTTACGAAGAAGACTGACAAATTGCGAAGGAGTCATAGGCATGAGGAGAGATAAACGCCTACTTTAAGTTCCTTTTTACGGCTTATTCGTACCTAACTGCTTCGATAGGACTCATCCGAGCAGCTTTCCATGCAGGATACAGACTTGAAAGAACACCAACGATGAGAGACACGCTCACCGCAAGAATTACTGAGGCGATGGTGATGACTGGATAGAGGCGTGATGAACCACCCATTGCCATAAAATTATTCAGAAAGAGGGTCAGTGCCTGGGATCCGAAGATACCAAGAATAAGACCAATAACGCCACCGACACTACTCACTAACATGCCTTCAATAATGAAAATACTCATGATATCCCTGTTGGTCGCACCAATAGCTTTCATGATACCGATTTCCCGTGTCCTCTCCATGACTGATGTCAGCATCGTATTCATAATACCAATCGAAGCGACAATAAGCGCTATAGAGGCGATAGCGACTAACACCAGCTGGAGAATCCCGATAATCGTCTGAATCGTATCAAGTATTGAGGACATGGATGTCGCGGTGGCAAAATCTTTTTTCCCATGGTTTTCGTTAATAGCATCTTCAATAGAGGTAGCAATCGATTCAACCTCAGTAACATCATACACACGAACATACGCTGAACTAATATTGCTTTGACCGGTTAGGGTTTTAAAATCCCGTGAATTTAAAAGAATAACACTATCGGAGGAGGTGATGCCTCCCATACCTTGTCGTGAAAAGATACCGGTGATAAAGAATTTCTCACCGTTAATGAGCATTCGTGAACCTACGGTGATATCGGCATCGAAGGTATCATGAGCAATCGTGTACCCAATCATTATTTTATTCTGATCACCATCGGAAAGAAAACTTCCTGCTTCAAGGTCGGTAGAACCAAACTGAATCATCATCACGTCAGTATCCATACCGGTGAGGGAGACGATGGTTGTTTCTCCATTGAACTCTGCAAGAGCGGCACCAGATAACTGGGTGCTAATATCTCGAATTCCTTGGATTCGAGCGATATCAGCGATGTCTCGTTCCGTGAGATATCCACCAGCAGAATTCGTACCGCCTCCACTAAAAGATGAGAAAAAATCTCCGCCGGTGGTCACAATAATAGAATCGGACAGTGATGACAGTTCACCGGTGATTGCTGTTTGCATCCCTTCACCAAGAGCCATTAAAGAGATAATCGCCATGATACCAATCGCTATTCCTAACAAGGTTAAAAGCGACCGAGACATGCGTGCTCGAAGGTTTTTTATTGCTAATAAAACGTGATCCCTAAACATGCTCCTCCCGAACATAACCATCTTGGATCCGAAGGACTCGTTTTGCACGCCCGGCAATCGCTAGATTATGGGTAACCACAATAATAGTTTCCCCCTGATTATTGACCTCTTCTAAGATACTCATGATGTTCTCGCCAGATTTGGTATCAACATTCCCTGTTGGTTCGTCAGCAAGAATAATCGAAGGTCTGTTTGAGAGAGCTCGAGCAATAGCGACGCGTTGTTGTTCCCCACCACTCATTTGAGACGGTTTATGGTTCGCCCGTTTGGTGAGATCAACCAGCTCAAGTAAGAGCTTAGCTCTCTCAACACGTATTTGTTGGTTCACCCCGGCAAAACTCATGGCGAGAGCGACATTCTCCAAGGCATCGAGCGTTGGTATCAAATTATATTTTTGAAAAATAAAACCAATTTTTTCGCGTCGTATCTTTGCGAGCTGGTTTTCGTTTAATATTGAAACATCGGTATCCTCGATGTAGAGTTTCCCGGTGGTCGGTGTATCTAAACATCCAAGCAGATTCATGAGGGTAGATTTCCCTGATCCGGACGGACCAGTGATGGCAATGTAGTCACCTCTATGAATCGTCAGCGTCGTTTTCTGTAAAGCATGGACTTCTAAATCTCCTTTCCCATACGTCTTACTGAGATCTTTGGTGACAATCACATTGGTGCTCATGATCTCTTCCGCTTCTTCCTCCATCGAATGAATAAGAGAACACACACAATGATAACGACAAGAACGAGTACTAATGTGAGAACACAGGTGGTTAACGAAGGTAGTGCGTTCATTCCATTCGATCCCTGACTAGAACCACTGGACGAAGAATAACTTGCCCCGTTCGTGGTTGAAACGAGGAACGTGTGGCTCACAATCGGTGTATTATAATAGTCTTCCGCCTGTTTAAAAGTAACCTCGAACCCGATGGTTTGTTGCCCGTAGTCGACGGTATCGGTATAGATATCAAAGGTTGCTGAAAACACATCATCAGGGTCCATGGATCCTATAAAATATTGAGAAGGAATAATGGTACAATTACTGATCGGTGTCACGATGACACCGGTGATTGTTTCTGTCTTTGCATTATAGACTTCAATACTTATCTTGGCTGAATCCCCTTTTTTAATACTTAAGGGAAAACTGGTGATAATAGGAGCAACATCAAGCGTTTCAATGATTTCTACAAAACGAGTTAAAGAGGTGTAATGTTGGTTGTAACCATTCATATAGGACATCTCGAATGTAAGGTTTTTCACCCCTGTTTCAAGAGGTCGAACATCGATGGTAACTTCCTCAGAGGATGCTGCAGCTACTGTACCAACATAGACGCTTTCTTGGATGAACTCGAGACCATCAATAGGATGGGGAGTGACAGTGACGCCTTTAACTGCCGCATCCCGTTGATTCACCACGGTGAGTGTGATCTCAGTAATCCCACTCATCGACAGTTTCGAAGGCACATCGGTTCCTATCAGATCAACCGTGGTGTTTCGAACAGCGATCGGGATCGGATAAATAACATCCGTGTACCCTGCGACATCGATATTTGCAGTCAGGAAGTAAATTCCTTCTGGGAGTGTCGCATCTGCGACGATTTTAAAGGTAACATCAAGGTTTGCACCTGGTGCGAGGATGCCGATATCCTCATATTTTGTTGTTGCTCTGATTTGGCGTGTTCCACTAAATGCGGGGGTAATACTAATTTCATTAATCGTTGCTCCAATAGTATCAACGGTGGTGACTGTTTCATCTCCAGAGGACGATGCCCTAGTCTGTGTAGATGTGAGTTCCGCATTTTTCACGGTTAATGTTAAGAGAGCGGTGTCACCTGGGATGAGGACTGAGGGTTCGAAGGTGTACGCAGCTATCATGACCGCTGGGTTCGCACTTACCACAGGAATTGACAATATGCTTCCAATGAGTAACAGTAAAAGAAGTATCGTTTTTTTCATACAGAATCTCTCCATACTAGGTATTATGTCGAGGAGCAGGTAATACAGATCAGAGAAATAAGGTTTCCTATTGAATATTTTTCATGAATTATTTTCTTCGTTTTAAAAGAAGAATACTACCGCCCAGTGTGAGGAGTGAAAAGACAATAAGGATGACGATATCAATCCAAATTTCACCAATACCCCATCCTCGAAGCATGATGGATCGTTCTGCATCGATCCCATAACGTAAGGGGATCAGATAGGATAATGGCTGGAGGTAACTGGGGATCGATTCGATTGGCCAAAATAATCCAGCGAGGAGAATAGATGGGAAAAGGATCAGCGGGATAAATTGTATTGCTTGCAGTTCGTTTCGTGCTCCAGCGGAAAGGAGAATTCCTAACCCTTGATGCCCAAAGGCAAGGAGCAAGACAACTAAGAGGGCGAGTAACACGTTACCGACGATGGTAATACCAAAAAGAAGGATAGCAGCAAGAAGCACAACGATACTTTGGAAGATACCAATAACAGAGAATGCGAGGGCATATCCGATGACGATATCTGCTTCACTTGCTGGTGAAACCAACAGACGTTGTAAGGTACCATTGCGACGTTCATTCACAAACAAAATAATAGTGATCATGATCGTGACCATCATGATAGCAAAGCAGATGACACCGGGTGCGAAGTAATCAATGAAACGGATATCACCACCTCCATAGGCGTAGGATGCACTGAGTTGAATCGGGATGTCGACCTGGGTCTGGTTTAACTGTATCGCAAGATCACTCAGGACTGTTTGAATCGCTTGTTGCACTGTTTTGAGAACAGCACCAGCTATCGTTGGATTTGATCCATCGAGGTACACCTCGACGATGGGACGTGCCGACAAATCAGTAAATAGCATGTAGGAACGGAACGTTTCTGTGAAATTTTCTGGAAAGATAATCGCTGCCCAGACCTTTCCCTTATCAACCTCTTGTTTCGCTAGCTCCGGTTCTTCGAGGGTGTAAAGGATTAAGGTGTCGTTATCAAAAGTATCGATGACGAGTTCACCAAGATGTAGTCCCATGGGGAAGGGTGCTGTATCAAGACCAGTTGGTGGAATACCTTCATCGTTATTAACAAGATTTACAGTTACGTTTTGTACATCCCCGCCAAATGTGTAACCAAAAATAAGAATCATTAATAACGGCATTAGAAGAATAAACGCAAGAGTCCGCCGGTCATGACGGAACTGTGCGAGAGCCCGCTGGGTGAACGCAAGGGTGCGTTGCAGCTTCATACCATCGTCCTCCCCGCAAGCTTACAAAACGCTTGTTCTAATGAAGTGGTGCCAGTCTCAGCTTTTAACTGCTGAGGAGATCCTTCAGCTATGAGATGACCTTGCCGTAATAATCCGACTCGGGAACAACGATCTGCTTCATCGAGATAGTGTGTCGTAATGAGTACCGTAACGCCCTGCTTCGTTATTCTTTCAAAATACCCCCAGAAGGTTGCTCGCAGTTCTGGGTCCACCCCAACCGTCGGTTCATCGAGGAATAAGAGGCGAGGTTCATGAAGGAGCGCGCAGGCAAGGCTCACACGATGTTTCATCCCTCCGCTCAAGGTGGAAACAAGGGTGTCACGCCATTCTTCTAAATTTACAAAGCGTAACATTTCCTGTTCACGTGGTATCAATTGTTCTTTTGACATGCAGTAGATACGACCAAACAGCATCAGATTTTCATGAACCGTATTATCGACATATAATGCGGTCTCTTGAGGCATATACCCGATCTCGGTCATCACTGGTTTATTTGAGAAGGGTTGTCCAAGAATCGTCGCGTTTCCTGAACTCGGTCGTAAGAGTCGGCAGAGCATTTTAATGATCGTTGTTTTACCTGAACCGTTCGGCCCGATGAGCCCATAGATCTCACCTTGGCGTACGGTAAATGACAGGTTGTCAACAGCGGTGAAGGAACCAAATCGTTTGGTGAGCTGATGTGTTTGAATCACAGGTTTATATTCAAAAACAGGTTGTAAAGGGAATGTAACTTTTCCACGTGTGCCACACGAAGGGCACGTAACGATGACAACCTCACCTGGAGATCCTGTTGAGGTTAAAACAGTTTGACACGATGGACATCGAACATGTTTTTGAAGATTACTATCCACCATCAAATAAATGTTTATCTTGTTTAATAATAAAACATTTCCTATAAGGATGAATGCTCGTAGTAGATCTTACATAAAGAGTTGAATAATTTGAAATGCAATGAATCCAAAGAGGGCACTGATTGGTATCGTAAGAATCCATACCCAAACAATGTTGCGAGCAATCCCCCAACGAACAGCACTGAGTCGTTTCGTTGCTCCCACACCCATGATCGATGAACAAATAACATGGGTCGTACTCACAGGAATACCAGCGACCGATGCACCTAGAATAGTTACCGCACCAGCGGTTTCTGCTGCAAACCCATGAACCGGTCGTAATTTTGTAATCTTATGCCCCATCGTTTTCACAATCCGCCAACCACCAGCGAGGGTACCAAGGGCAATGGAAGCATGAGCTGATAATACAACCCAAAAAGGAACAGGGAGGTTGTTAGGATCGACAGCAGTACCAAAAAAACCGATGCTGAACAAGAGCGGGGTAATAATCCCCATGGTTTTTTGTGCATCATTGGTTCCATGGCTAAAACTATACAATCCTGCTGAAAGTAGTTGCAGTCGTTTAAAATGATGATCTATTTTTGATTTGCTACTTTTTCGACAGATCCAGAGAACAGCAACCATGAACAGAAATCCACAGACAAGACCTATTATTGGCGAAACAAACATAAAAATAGCGGCAATCTCAACAGTTTCATATTTTATCGCTGCGAGACCTGCAGCTGAGATACCTGATCCCATCATTCCTCCGATGAGTGCATGAGATGATGAGGTTGGAAGACCGAGATACCAGGTGATAATATTCCAACTAATAGCACCAATAAGCCCCCCAAAGACAATATAGGGGATGATATCAATCGAGACAATGTTGAGATGAATGATTTTACTAATCGTACTAGCAACTGCTGTACCAAAACCAAATGCTGCAACGAAATTAAAAAACGCAGCAAACCCTACCGCTTGTCGTGGAGTTAATACTTTTGTTGACACAACAGTCGCAATAGAATTTGCTGAGTCATGAAACCCATTTGTAAAATCAAATACTAGTGCTAAAAAGATAATGACGATGACTGTGAGGAGGAGGGGTTCCATGTCTGCCCATCCTATGTATATTTCACCAGGATGTCACCAATGACATCCGCGACATCTTCACAGCGGTCAATGGCAGCTTCTAAATCATCGTACAATTCCTTCATCTTGATGATCTCTATCGGGTCTTTTCTGGTGAATAATTCAGCGGTTGCCTTTCGTAAGAGGATATCACCTTCATTTTCTAAGGTGTTCACCTCTTTACAGAATACTCGGATCTGTTTTGCTTCTTTGAAATTCCGCAGGAGTGTTATTCCTTCATGAACATTATGAGCGGTTTTTTGAAGTATGAGTGAAAATTCGAGCATGTATTTTGGTGGTTTTTTTATCTCATAGATGACGAGTCGTTCTGCGACCGCTTCTAAATTATCAAGGATATCATCAAGAGAACTAGTAAGTTTGGAGATGTCTTCACGATCAATCGGTGTAATGAAGGTTTTGTTGAGTTCAGCGAAGATATCATGAACCATTTTGTCCCCATTGTTTTCTATCTGTTTTATTTTCTCCCGTTTCTTATCGATTTCATTGTAGTGGTCAAGCATATTGACGAGAGCATCAACACCTGCTAGCATGTTCTCGCTTTGTTGTTCGATCATGTCAAAAAAATGTTTTTCCTGAGGTATTAACCACGATAGAATGCCCATATGACATCATTCTCCATGAGGATGAATTATTATTGCGTTACCCCTATACGACCTATCCTAGAAACACGTAGCAGAATATAAAACCCTCTGATTTTTAATATACCATATAAATTTTATTTTTCAGAATAATGAATCGTCTCTAGAAAAGAGCATAACTATATATGATGTTGTCCAATTTCCCTCAAGCGAGTGAAACAATCCGTGTTGAGGGGTAGTACAGGAGATGATTAGAAAACATCACATGGGAATACTCATCGTCATGTTCTGTCTTTTTCAATTCCTCTATGGCTGTATCCAACAACAAGAAGGACTTCCTATCGTATTGATCGGGAGGGACAACGCTTCTGGAACACGAGAATTCTTCTGGCAACAGGTCATGCACAAAGAGAATTTTTCAGAGAACCTACGTGAGAAAAACTCAAACGGAGGTATCTATCTAACGGTAGTGCAAACTCCAGGAGCGATTGGATATGTTGGTCTGAGTTATGTCGACAGCAATGTCAAACTGCTTCAGATTAATAATATTACAGCGAACGTCACTAATATCCTTGCAGGGACCTATCCTATTGCACGACATCTTTATCTCTTGACCAAAGGAAATGCAACAGAAATAGAACAAGAATTCATCATCTTTGTACAAAGCAACGAAGGGCAAGCGATTGTCGAAGAAGAAGGCTTTGTTCCTCTGCAAGTAACAACACGATATAATGCCTCAGGGAAGCAACTTTCAGGATTTTTAGAGATCAGTGGATCGACCACCGTGTTTCCTATTATTGAAAAAATAAAAGAGAGATTTATGACGCTGTATCCAAATCTGATTATTACGGTGAGCTCAACAGGTTCAGGCGCTGGTATCACCGCAGTAGGCCAGGGGACCGTGAATATCGCGATGTCATCACGTGATCTTAAAGAAGCGGAAATAGACCTTGGACTTGTCGAATATACGATTGCACTTGATGGGATTGCGATCATTGTCAATAAAGAGAACTCCTATGTGAACAACCTCACCCTTTCACAATTACAAGCAGTCTATGAAGGAGAAATGACAAATTGGGACACCCTATGAAAGCACCATCATTGTTTAAGAACAATAAACTCTTGAAACGATTAGAAGAACGTGGTATTAAAATAACATTGTTTTTCAGTGCTCTTTCTGCTGTGATCATCATCTTTGCAATTATTTTGTTTCTCTTCAACGAAGGATACCCTATTTTTCAAACAGTAGGAGTTGGTGAGTTTCTCTCCGGATCACGATGGAATCCTACCGGTGAACCACCCACTTATGGAGCATGGTCGCTCATTGTTGGCACCCTCCTCATTACCCTGGGAGCAATGGTGATTGCTATCCCCCTTAGTCTGGGGAGCGCTATTTTTATCTCCCAAATCGCCACACCTCGTATGCGCGCGATTCTCAAACCAGTGATAGAACTTTTAGCTGGTATCCCGTCAGTCGTTTTAGGTTTCTTTGGGCTTATCGTTCTGACCACCTGGCTTCGTGTTACTTTCAATCAATCATCAGGAGAATCATGGATTGCGGGATCCATCCTACTTGGCATCATGGCGATACCGACGATTACCAGCGTCGCTGAAGATGCAATCAGCTCAGTTCCACGTGAGTACAAAGAAGGATCACTTGCTCTTAGTGCAACCAGATGGCAAACCATTAAAAACGTTCTCGTACCCTCCGCAGTATCAGGGATAACCGCAGCAATTGTTCTTGGTATCGGACGAGCAATCGGAGAAACCATGGCCGTGATGATGGTATGCGGTAATCCTACCTACGGACTCATCCCCACACCCATCACCAATGTGTTTGCTCCCTTGAAAACGTTGACAGCCACGCTTGGCATCGAAATGGGCGAAGTAGCAACAGGCAGTCCCCACTACCACGCGTTATTCGGCCTAGCTTTAATCCTTCTTGCAATCACCCTTGTTGTCAATATTACTGCCACCATTATTTTAGGACGATTCAGAGAGCAACGAAAAGCACTAATAAAAAAACGTTTCACTCTCTCTGCTGAAATTATGAAAAAAATCAAACAGACACTATATCTAGGATTAGGTTTAGTTATTTTACTCTTGTTGGTACTCTCTCTTGGACTACCACTCACCTTCATCATTGTTGCTCTCTGCTTTGGATTGCATTATCTGTTGAAAAAAATCTCAAGAAAAACCATGCAGCACCTTGCGTTTAGTTTCATCACCATCGCAATCATCATCGTGATCATCATCCTCTGCATCATCCTATCTTATATTATTGTGAATGGTGCTGGAGCTCTAAATTGGGAGTTTCTCAGTGGTTCTACAACGAACCTTGGTCGATCAGGCGGTATCTTCCCAGCGATCGTTGGAACAATTTACCTGATTATAGGGGCGATAGCAATTTCCCTGCCGTTAGGAGTTGGTGCTGCTGTCTATCTTAACGAATATACCAAAGAAGGAAGGACAACGAAACTTATTCGTGCTGGTGCTGATCTGCTCAATGGAACGCCATCCATTGTGTTCGGTTTGTTTGGTTTTGCCTTTTTTGTTCTTTACCTTCAAATCGGTTTCTCGCTTCTCGCAGGTCAGATTACCCTTGCATTTATGATCCTACCCACGATAATTCGAACAACTGATGAGGCACTCAAAAGTGTACCACAAAACTTTCGAGAAGGAAGCCTTGCGCTCGGAGCAACAAAATGGCAGACCATTCGGAAAGTCGTGTTACCACCTGCAGCCCCGGGGATTTTAACGGGAGCAATCCTTGGTATCGGTCGTGCTGCTGGGGAAACCGCACCGATCATGTTTACCGCAGTCGTGTTCTCTAGTTTTATCCCTAGTTCATTCTTTGAACCAGTAAATGCTTTACCGTATCATTTATTTATCCTTACAACCTCAGTTCCTAATTCAGCACAAAGTCAAGCAGGAATCGCACTTGTCCTGCTCCTGCTCGTAATAGGTATATATTTGATCGCGATTCTTCTTCGGAATCGCTATAGAAAAACTATGAAATGGTGAGAGAACCCATGGCCACCGATGAGATCATTAAAACCGACCATCTGAACCTCTTCTACGGAGAAAAACAAGCATTGTTCGACATTTCTATGGCTATTCTTCCTAAAAAAATCACGGCACTTATAGGTCCATCGGGATGCGGTAAATCAACGCTGATCCGCTGCTTCAATCGTATGAACGATGTGGTTGATAAATGTCGAATCACGGGTCACGTGTTTTTCCATGGAGCAGATATTAACGGCCCAGATGCTGACGCAGTGGAGATTAGAAAAAAGATAGGGATGGTGTTTCAGAAACCGAATCCGTTCCCAAAACCGATTTATGACAACGTAGCCTATGGGCCTAAAGTACAGGGTCTGACGAATAAAAAAGATCTTGATACTATCGTCGAAGAGAGTTTGAAAGATGCAGCTTTATGGAATGAAGTGAAAGATCGGCTGCATGAATCTGCCCTAAGTCTTTCTGGCGGGCAACAACAACGCCTCTGTATTGCACGATGTCTAGCAATCGAACCAGAAGTCATCCTCATGGATGAACCATGCTCAGCACTGGATCCTATTGCTACCGCAAAAATCGAAGATTTAATGATGGACCTTGAAAAAAAATATACCGTGATTATTGTAACCCATAATATGCAACAAGCTGCTCGTGTGAGTGATTTTACAGCATATATGTATCTAGGAAAATTAATAGAATTTGGTGAAACAGATCAACTCTTTGAACATCCGAAAGAGGAGCTGACAGAAAATTATATCACTGGAAGATTTGGGTAGGAGATGAAAAAAATGGTTGAAAAATTCCATCAGGAATTAGAAAAATTAAAACAAGATGTGCTCAGCATGGGTCAGCTTGCAAGATCTATGCTTTCTACTGGAGTTGATTCCTTAAAAAATCTTGATATTAAAAAAGCAGAATGGGTGGATTCAAAGAAAAAGGAGCTGGCGGAGCGTAACGTTCAACTCGAAGAAGAAGCACTGCATCTGATTGCGTTGTACCAACCCATGGCAATTGACATGCGTACTATAGCATGTTGTTTAAAGATGATAACATCGTTGGATAGAATTGGTCGTTACGGCAAAGACATCGCAAAAGTGACAAGAGAAATCTACCCGGGACCTCATATAAAAAAACTTATCAGTATCCCTCATATGAATGACATCGTTTCTAAAATGATTAGTGATGTTTTTACAGGCTTTGCCAACGAGGATCTTACATTATTTAAAGATTTTTCTGAACGTGATAGTGATGTTGATGAGCTCCGATATTCTGTCTTTAGAGAATGTATCACCTACATGATGGAAGACCCAAAGAACATAACGATTTGTACACATTATATCATGGTCGCCAGATATTTAGAACGATGCGGGGATCATGCATGTACAATGGCTGAACAAATCACCTACATGGTCACGGGTGAACGCAGAGAAATAAAATAATTACCCTCCCTGAATCCTTTCTTTTTTTCTCCTTAACAATAAATTATATATAATACTACACTAATAAATAATAACCCGGTTTTTACAAGGGAGGAATCTTTCAAAAAATGGAGGAAAAACTATGAAGAAAAATAATTGTTTAAAAGCTGTGGTCTGTGGACTCGTACTTCTCTTTCTTGTTGCATCCAGTGCACAGGCAATACGTTCGTTACAACTAAAACAACAAGATACACACCTGCAAAATGAAGGATGGTACTGGAAAGCATCCTACCCAAACTATGCGCCCAAAGGAATGCCCGATTTTGATCAGCAGCAAGACCGTTGGAAGAAAATGACTCCTGGACCTAACGGTCAGATTAATTCACCTGTTCTCGGGGATGATATCTATAATGCACAAGAAAATTGTATTGCACCAGGACCTGATTGTTACCTCAACAGTACGATTGTTGGTGATGATGTCGAAGAATGGATTTTCTGTGGTCCGGTTACCGTAGCCAACTGTTTCTGGTGGTTCGACTCACAGTATGCAGATCCAACAGGAGCACCAGGAGACGGACAAGACCACTTCAGTCTCGTGGAAGATTATGGTGCTGGTGATGACCATGCGACAGCGAACGCACCCCTTCTCATCGAAGAGCTCGCGCGTGCAATGAATACCACGGAAAAAGGAACGACCTACATCACTGACATGCAAGCAGCAATTGACCTATGGTTTACTGATACAGAGCTAGACGATAAATTTATAGAAACAACATACCAACAACCGACCTTTGATTTTATTAAACAGGAGATAGAACGCAGTCAAGATGTCATCCTCCTACTTGGATCCTATGACTATGTTCTTGGTGAGAAGATCATAGATCAACAACAACCGATAGGCATGTTAAACGACTGGCTCAACTTCCCCACCTGGTGGGACTTCCAAAGTTTTACACCAACAGTGAATAGACTTGATGCGATTCAGATTCTCATCGTGAGCAATGGACCACCCTGCGATCTAACGATTGATGTGTATAATGTCTTTCAAGGAAACGCCATTGCATCATCAACGTTAAATCCTGGTTTCCTTCAAACCCCAACCTGGGTACAATTCCATTTCGATCCCTTCGTACCACTCACACCAGGTGCACTCTATTATTTTGATGTACATCAACCAGATTCGAACTACCATTACGAGTGGTTTTTCGCGTTCCCCAACCCCTATCCAGGTGGACAAGGATGGATGAACACCCTGCCCGTTGATCCTCAAGCCAACCCGTTTGATTGGGCGTTTAAAACTGAATACTATAACCCTGAAACGGTCCAACGTGAAGGCCATTTTGTAACATGCGCTGGGGTGAACTCAGAAAACCTCCAGATCGCGTTCAGTGACCCAACCCTCGATGTTGCGAACGTGACACAAAGCGATCACAATGACGCTCAAAACGTCTCCCACGATATCTACAATGTCAGCATCGGCTCTCCACGACCTGACATCAACTGCACATGGTGGCTCACCGATTATCCCTCGCCTTATGACTACACCGTGGTAGAACAAGCAGTCGTTATATGCCCCCAGCCGGACACGACACCACCGACTGGTTCTATCACGAAACCAGAGAACGCATTTTACTTTTTCAGCAATAAATGGTTCGACTTCCCGGTGCCGGTGATGATCGGTTTTATTGATGTTGAGGTTAATGCCTCTGATGATGAATCAGGAGTCAACCGCGTCGAATTCTACCTTGACAACCAGCTCAAAGCAAATGATACGGATGTACCATACCTGTGGACGTGGAACGAGAACGCCTTCTTCGTCTACATGCTCAAAGTCATCATCTATGATAATGCTGGTAACAGTGCAGATCAAGAAATGAGGGTGTGGAAGTTCTTCTAACCCTTTCTTTTCTTTTTTAAAAATATAATCTCATAATAATCTATTTGAACAGAGAGACGATTCATCCCAACGAGGCAGATGACTTCTCATCTCTTATTTATTGAACCACCACGGAACTTCTGGTTTGTCATGGGTGAGTACCTCCCACCCCCATCATCCTTGTTAATCCTTGCTGCGTACGTTGAACGAGAGCTGCCAGATGTTACGATTGATATCGTCGATTGCCATGCCGATCGACTTGATTGGAAAGGCCTTGAGAAATATATAGCATCAGTGAATCCTTCGATGGTGCTCACCTCTGGGTTTACCACGAATGCGTACACGTGCGCCCGCACCTGTGAGATAGCAAAAACAGTGAGCCCTGATATTACCACGGTTGTTGGAGGCATCCATTTCTCCTTTACCCCTGGAGAATCATTACTCAGTTATCCGGAAATCGATTATATCGTCCGAGGAGAAGGAGAAGAAACCATCGTTGAACTGATAAAAAAACTTGACAAACGAAAAAAAATCGATACGGTCAAAGGTATCTCCTATCGGAAAAGGAAAAAAATTAAACACAATCCAGCACGACCACTCATTGAAAATCTCGATACCCTCCCGTATCCAGCGTATCATCTGGTTGAGCGCCATCTGAAACAATATCATTTCACCCAGATGGCAGGGAGAAACACTCCGTACATGATTTTGGAAGGAGGTCGTGGGTGTGAACACCATTGCTCCTTCTGTACGCAATGGAGCTATTGGGGAGGGAGATGGCGAACAAAATCTCCGAAACGCATTGCTGATGAAATCGAGTATCTTAATGAAACCTATGGTGGTGTCTTACTTTGGTTCACTGACGATAACATGAATTTGAAACGACGGGGAAAACAACTCAGTAATGAGCTACAAAAAAAAAGTTGTAAAGATGATGTGATGCTGTTTTTCCAGGCACGAACTGACGAGATAGCCAGGAGTCCTGAGGTGATTAGAAAACTCCGCGATGTTGGTACATACTGGATTTTATGCGGGGTAGAAACTAATAAAAAAGAAACCCTTAAGGAATATAAAAAAGGAATCACCACCGATCATGCCTATCAAGCAATGAAGACGATGAGAGATAACGATGTGTTCTCTCAAGCAATGTTCGTGATTGGTGCACGCAGTGATACCCATGAATCGATTGAGTCCCTACGACGCTATTCAAGAGATATCAAACCTGATATTGCGATTTATAGCGCCCTGACACCCTATCCTGGAACAGTGTATTATACGACTGCACAGAAACATGGTTGGATTGAGGATACGAATTATTCGAATTACGATATGGCACATGCGATCATGCCAACTGAAACACTTACTCGTAAAGAAGTTCAGGAAGAGCTGTGGCGATGCTACCGTTCATTTTATGGATCACTAACGAAAAATATTACTGGCGTGTTTTCACCCAATAAAATAAAACGAACCTTGTACCGTCATATGGCTGGACAGTATGTTCTTGAGAAATTTAGGAGATTGATTTGATAGTAAAATCTGTCCTAGGACAATATCTTCTTCTCTCATTTCTGGCAGGACTTTTTCTTATTATTCTTGTGATAGTACATTCATCATCTTCTGTACCGGTTTCGTCTGTTGATAAAATTGGCATAACCATCTTTTTTATTGCCTGTTGCATCGTTGGTATTTCTTTTGCGTTACGTCCAAACTGGAGGAAACATTGGTTGAGGAAGAAAGGTCAGACATTAAAAAATAAACCTGATACATTGGCAAGAAAATACAAGGGGCACCACCCAGACTGTGATAAGTTTCAAGACCATACCATACTGTTTCAGCAGACAACCTGGTGCACCGGTTGTCTTGGTCTTAGCATAGGATCCATCTGTGCGATTCTCTTCATGCTCATGTATGGCCTATCTTCCTATCAACAACCGGTCTTAGTCTCCAAGCTCATTATTCTCCTTGGATTAGCGACCATTGGTCTTGTCTACCTCGAAAGTATCAATACAAAACAACAAAAGATCATCCATCTGTTTTCAAATGCAATGCTCATCGTTTCTTTTTTCCTCATCACCATGGGGCTTGTTGAACTGACTGGAACCATCGTCTATGGTCTCTTTTCCCTGCTTCTCTGCGTTCTCTGGCTTGAAACCAGGATTCAGCTTTCAAAAAGACAACATGAACGAATCTGCAAGCTTTGCACAGCATCCTGTAAGATATATAGGTTAACGAGTTAATGTCGTGAGACGATACGAATCCCAAAGATGATGATGAAAATCGCAATCACCGCAGCAAACAGCCAATTCCATTGAAACGAGTTCACCCAGCTCAGCCAGGTATAGGATTTCGCCATTTCTTTTAACACGAATTCGAAGATAATCGCCAGTCCAATAAGAATTATAATGACACCCCAGAACATCGCCCAACCACGATTTGATTTCCCACCAGCGCATTCCTCTTCACAGCGTTGATCTCGAGCCCAGTCTTGTTTTTGACCGTGAAGCGATGCCCCACAGTTTTTACAAAACGTTGCATCATCATCATTTTTTGTTCCACATTTTGGACAATACGCCATACCTTTGCCTCCAACTCTTCAGATGTTAACTCATCGTTCTATTTAAACCCTTTTTCCTTATTTTTTATCAGGTACTCGGGGCATATTTGCTGCCAATATCACGTACCCAATAAGAAGCACAAAGACAAAAATGACAGGAAGAGCTTGCTGGATATTAAACGCAGTCGTATGCAGCTCAGAGATAGTTAAACGAACAGAAAGATCATACAGAATTAACGTAGCGATCCAGATAAATAACACAAATGCAACAGCATGCACGAGTGGCGAAAACACCTTGACTTGAAAATATTTTCTAGAGAAATACGACGTATAATTTGAGAGTAAAGTAATGAAAAAGAGAGGCAGCAAATACGTGAGAAGAACAGCAGCAATCGCAGTATTATATCGCATCGCGTCGCTGTCAGCTTGGATACTTTGAATCACCGCAATAACAAGACGAAAGATAACGAGAAAAATAAAACTAGATAGTAATGGTCCCCAGATACCAAACGTGCGATCATACCAATTCTCAGTCCGTTTCCCAACATGGTCAAGTCGTTGTTCTATTCGTTGACCAACATCACTCGTCTCCTTCTGAATCTGCTTTGCTGTTGTAG
>Ga0172362_10001504_pt1 | contig 19923 bp, 14 predicted proteins | sample LakKivs1_kivu2a2_FD_114534 | JGI IMG/M metagenome (GOLD analysis project Ga0172362, IMG submission 114534) | Sediment microbial communities from Lake Kivu, Rwanda - Sediment s1_kivu2a2 | ecosystem: Environmental > Aquatic > Freshwater > Lake > Sediment | place: Rwanda: Western Province, Lake... | reverse complement strand
TCGGTGCGTGGGCCAGTCCGCAGACAAAGACCCCATCCGTGGCAAAATCCACGGGACGAAGCTTGACGTGCGCTTCCAGGAAGAAACCGTCCGCGTTCACCGGCACCTTGTAGAGCATGGCCAACTCATGTACATCCGCCGAAGCTACCATGGCCACACTCAGCACAAGGATATCGGAATCAATGGCTATGTCATCGCCCAGCACCTTATCCTTGACTTTGACTCTGAGCAGAAGCCGGCTTCCCTTCCTCTCCTGTGTCACACGAGGTTTGTCTTCCGGGTCATAACGCAGGAAGATGATGCCCCTGCGCCTCGCCCCCTGATAATACTCTTCGTAGAATCCGTACGTCCTCATATCCCGGTAAAGGATATAGATGTTCATATCGGGTTTCATCTCTTTGAGTTTGAGGGCGTTCTTGACTGCCTCATTGCAGCACACCCGGGAGCAATAAGGCCGCTCGTCGTTCCGGCAGCCAACGCACTGGATCATCACCAGATTGTCGCAATTGACGATGTCGGGGTTCCTATTTGCTATCTCTTCCTCGAGCTCCAGCTGCGTAAGCACCCTGGGATCCCGTCCGTAAAGGTACTCATCCGTCTTGTATTCTTCGGCCCCTGTGGCGATTATGGCGACACCGTGGTCTATCTTTTCTATGACCCTGCCCCGGTATCTCATTATCTCAGTGGTGAAGTTGCCGACATATCCATGGACATCCACAATCCAGGTATCGGTATACACTCTGATCTTGGAGTGCTCCCGAACCCTCTTGATGAGCCCGTCAAGAAACTCCTGCACGTCCTCGCCGTCGAGGTTATCGCGTATCCTCCTCGCTATGCCACCGAGCGCGTTGCTCCTCTCTATAAGATGGACCTCAAATCCCTGGTCCGCCAGCGTCAAAGCGCTGGTCATTCCCGCCACTCCTCCACCAATGACCAGTGCGGCACGATTGACAGGCAGAGACAAGGGCTTCAGAGCCTCGATTAGTCTGGCCTTGGCTACCGCCATTCTCACCAGGTCCTTCGCCTTCTCGGTCGCTTTCTCGGGCTCGCGCATGTGCACCCAGGAACACTGGTCACGAATGTTCGCCATTTCAAAAAGATATGGATTGAGTCCCGCCTTCCTTATAGTCTCCCGGAACAAAGGCTCATGAGTTCTGGGTGTGCAGGATGCCACGACCACCCGGTTGAGCTTGTATTCCTCGATCGACTTCTTTATCCGCTCTTGAGTGTCCTGAGAGCAGGTGAACAGGTTTCTCTCGGCATAGACTACGTTGGGCAGAGTCTTAACGAATTCAGTGACATCGGGGACATTTACGTAGCCGCCGATATTGATTCCACAGTGGCAGATGAACACCCCTATTCTGGGCTCCTGTCCGCTCACGTCTTTTTCGGGCGGATACTGCTTTTCTCTGGTCAGAGTCTTCCTTGCAGAAGCCAAGAAGGCCGAAATCTCGCCGGCCGCGCCGCTGGCCTGCATCACCGTCTCGGGTATGTCCTTGGGCGCCGAAAAAGCCCCACAGACGAACACTCCCGGCTTTGACGTCTCTACAGGCGAGAACGGCGCCGTCTGGCAGAATCCGTAACGGTTGACTTGAATGCCGACGCTCTTCGCCAGCTTGACCACCTCCGGAGAGGACTCGAACCCCACGGAAAGTACCACCATGCTGAATTTCTCAGTCTTTGTTGCGCCGTCCTCGGTAGTAAATCTCACCATCAGGTCGCCGGTGCTATCTACCGATTCGACGCTGTACACTTTCGACCTGACGAACTGTATGCCGCTTTCATCCCTGGCACGCTCATAGTACCGGTCGAAGTCTTTGCCGTAGGTCCGGAGGTCCATGAAAAAGATGGTCACATCCAGAGGAACGGTGCTATGTTCCTTGGCAATCATGGCTTCCTTAATAGCATACGTGCAGCAGACCGATGAGCAATAGGGCCGGTTATGCTTGGCGTCCCTTGAGCCCACGCACTGGATAAAAGCTATTCTTTGCGGCGGAACCCCATCGGACAGCCGCTGCAAAACACCTTGAAACGGCCCCGAGGCGCTCAGTATGCGCTCGAATTCGATACTGGTCACCACATTGGTAAGCCGCCCGTAGCCAAGTTCGTACAGTTCGCGAGGGTTGTAGCACTCGTATCCTCCCGCGAAGACAACCGCCCCTACCTTTATTTCTTCGAAAACGTCTTTCATCGAATGGTCGATAGCCTTGGCCTCGCAGCGCTCAACACACTCTAGACACTCGATGCAACCTGTGACCTGCCCGGCAAGGCATCTCTCTGCCTCCTCACCCGCCTCCTGCACCGAGTAGCCCAGAGTGACCTCTTCGAAACCTTCTCTTCGCTCAAGAGGGATTTCGGCCATCTTTCGCTGCGGGCGGCCCTTGACTCGATTCTTTAACCTCTGGAGTTCCTCCGCCGTCAGCTTCTGAGGCTCCGTCTTCTCTTCAACGGGCGCAGGCACGCCCCGCAGGAACGCGTCTATGGAACGCGCGGCCCGCCTGCCCGCCGCCATCGCATCCACTACGAATGCCGGCCCGGTCGTCACATCTCCGCCGGCAAAGACGCCCTCGATATTGGTCGCACCGGTGCCGGGGTCCACTTCTATGGTTCCGCGCTTTGACAGCGAGACCCCCACCTCCTTAACAAAATCCGTCTTCGGGGCCTGGCCCAGCGCGGCTATGACGGTATTTACGGCAAGTTGAGACTCCGAACCTTCGATGGGTACCGGTCGGGGACGCCCCGAAGCATCGGGCGCGCCGAGTTTCATCTTGATAAGCTCGATTTTTGAAAGCTTCTTGGTCCCGATAAACCGGCTGGGCGCCACCAGAAATTCAATCTTGATGCCCTCCGCTTCAGCAGCCTCAATCTCTTCTCCGGCCGCCGGCATCTCCGCTCTCGTGCGGCGATAAAGGATGGTCACCTCTTCGGCACCCGAGCGCCTCGCTGTCCGGGCACAATCGAGGGCAGTGTTTCCACCGCCGATGACCGCGACCTTGCGACCCACCTTCACCTTTTCCCCGAGGTTCACCCGGCGCAAAAACTCAACGCCTTGCACAACCCCTGGAAGGTCCTCCCCGGGAACTCTCAATTCCATCCCCAGGTGAGCGCCGATGCCAATGAAGATGGCGTCGAATCCTTTTCTCAGTTCACCCAGAGAAATGTCCTTGCCCACCTCGACGCCGGTCTTTATCTCAACGCCAAGCCTTGTTATATAGTCAATCTCTTTGCCGACGACTTCCTTGGGAAGGCGATACTCGGGTATTCCGACCTGGAGCATGCCGCCCGCCCTGGGCAAGGCTTCGAAGATGGTCGCCTTGTGTCCCTTGAGCGCAAGGTCATGGCCGGCCACCAGGCCTGCCGGCCCTGCTCCTATGATCGCCACCTTCTTTCCCGTTGGTTCGACTGTAGGTACTTCAAGCTTCTCTATATCCGAATAGTCGGCCACGAATCTCTTGAGGTCTCGAATTGCCACCGGCTCATCGATCTGGCCGCGATTGCAGGCTTCCTGACAGGGAGCGTAGCATACCCGTCCGCAAACCGCTGGGAGCGGGTTGGTCGCCCTGATGAGCTTGTAGGCCTCCTCTGTCTTTCCTTCGCCGATCAGCTTAACGTAACCCAGAACATTCATGTGCAGAGGGCAGGCGTCGCGGCAGGCGGCATGGCAGAGCCGCTCTTCCTCCTTATCAATCACGAATTTCTTGGGAACCGCCTGAGGAAATGGCGTATAGATGGCACGGCGAGGCCCCAGCCTCATGTTGTATTCGCTCTGCATTACGACAGGACACCACTCGCTGCAGACTCCACAGCCGGTGCACTTATCCCAGTCTACATAAGGGGCCTTCTTACGCAACTTCACGTTGAAATTGCCGGCCTCACCGTTGATGCTTTCCACCTCGGTGTACGTGAGGAGAGAGACGTTCTGGTGCGAAGCAACCTCGACCAGTTTCGGAGACAGAATGCACATGGAACAATCGTTGGTGGGGAAAGTCTTATCGAGCTGGGACATTACGCCGCCGATAGAAGGCGACTTCTCCACAAGATAGACGTAGTACCCCGACTCAGCCAGGTCCAGGGCCGTCTGGACTCCTCCGATGCCCCCGCCGACGACAAGGACCGCCCCTACTTTCCCGTTTCCACGTTGTTCTTCCATAAAGACTTCCTTCTATTACAGCCTCTGCAACGCCTCTCTGGCAAGCCCCGAGGGCTCGACCTCCACTCCTTGAGACCGCGAGGCAACGATTGCGCTCACCATTTCATGGCGTAATTTCTGAGAGAAAACGTCTATTTCCTTTATCTTGTCAACGAAAGACGGAGCGACGTATCCTTCCCGGACTGCCATCGTCCTCAGTGCCTTCATGATGTCGGCAAAATCAACGTTCTGGGGGCAGTGTCCCTGACAGTTGTAACACTGGACGCAGAACCAGATGGTATCCGAAGAAAGAACTTCCTTCCTCATCCCCAGGAGGACCATGCGAATAATCCGGCGCGGGTTGAATTTCTGGTCAATATCGGCGACCGGGCAACTTGCGGTACAGAGTCCGCAGGCGAAACAAAGCTTGATGTTTTCCCCTCCCGGCTCACTGGCGACGTCATATTTGAACTTGGCGTCCAGTTCATTTAAAGCTACAGTCATTTTCGCCTCCTTGATTCCCGTTCCAGGGAATCTTAGGCCAGTCCGGCGGCCTCCAATATCTCGGGGACTTTCTCCTCCCGGCCGATAAACATGATGTGCACTCCGTCGCACACTTTCTCTTCTCTTATCTGTCTTATCATCCGGGCAGCTATCTCGATTCCTTTGGCAACTCCCGTCCCCTTGGGAGCCTGGCCCAGTTCATCAATGATGCGTTGAGGGATGAAGACGCCGGGAACATTCTCATTCATATAGGCAGCCATCTTGGCGCCGATGACAGGCACTACGCCCGCGAGGACTCTGACATTTTCGTCCAGACTGCGGACGAACTCCGTGAACCGCTTCAGTTCATCCATCTCATAAACCGCCTGTGTCTGAATGAAATTCACGCCCGCCCTGACTTTCTTTTCAAGCTTGATGAGCTGGGGCTCGAGGGGATCGGCGGAGGGGGTACCTGTCGTCCCAACACAAAAATCAACAGCTCCGTCAAGTTCATTTCCGGCCATGTCTTTACCGGAGTTCAGAGTGTGGACGAGATGGATGAGCTGCACCGAATCGAGGTCGAACACCTGTTTGGCTTCCTTGTGGTCACCGACGTCGATGGAATCACCGGTGAGACACAGCACGTTGCTCACACCTCGGGAATAAGCGAACAGGAGGTCAGCCTGAAGCGCGAGCCGGTTTCTATCGCGGCAAGTCATCTGGAATATTGGCTCCCCGCCATGCTCCTTAATCAGCAGACAGACCCCCAGAGACGGATAGCGCATTACCGAGCTCTGGTTATCGGTCACGTTCAGTCCATCAACTTTGCCCTTGAGAAGCTCAATGTGCTCTATCGCCTTCGAGACACTGGAGCCTTTCACCGGCCCCACCTCGGCTGTCACCACGAAATCCTTCCTCTTGAGAATCTCCCTGAAAGGTGTCGCCATTATTAACCCCCTTAAGCTTTTGCCGCCTGGACTCTCCCGGGCCTTTTCACTGCCCGGTAGTTCTTAGGTGCCCGGTACTCCCGCATCAAGTCAAGCCTGCCCTGTCTTTCCAGTCTGCGATAAATCAAGACCCAGGCACAATCCTTCTCTGCGTCTATCTCGCACTTGCCTCCCCTCCTCGTGCCGCCACACGGACCATTTAGAAGCCCTTTGGCGCAACGCACCACGGGACAAATCCCACCGGTCCGGTCCAGAAAGCAATCGCCGCAAGCGCCACACATTTCCACCCACAGGCCTTCCCCTTCCGGCATTCCAATGAAAGTCGTGTTGACCGCCGGAAACACCGGCTTGTCTTCGAACAGTTCGGCCATCGTCTGCACGCCCGCCCCACAGGCCAGCGAAACGACCGCCTCAACATCACTAATCTTATCCCTCAGCTCCGCCAACATCTCTTTTTCGCACTGCCTATCCACCGTGGCCTCCAGAGTCACAAGCTCTCTCCCTTCTGCGCCTCTAGCCAGCCTGAGTTCCGACGCAAGTATCCCAACCTCTTTCTCCCCACCGACCCAGCAGACTGTAACGCAAGTGCCACAGCCAGCCACGAGTATCTTCTTGTAGGGTGCCATCATCAGCCGGATTTCCTCTATGGGTTTTCGTTCAGCGATTATCATGCTACCTCCCGGGCTCTGCTGTTATGTTGCCAATATCGTTTACGGCCTTCACAAACTTGTGGGGTGCGTTGGGGCTAAGGTTGAACATCGCCACGACACGACCATCAAGATTGATTTCTCTCAACAGCATACTGGAATATTCCACTCTTTCCTTCGCCCTCGTGTTCCCCGTGATGTGACGGCAGGCGCCCTCCTCACATCCCAACACCAGTACTCCGGCCGCGCCGTTCTCGAGAGCCTTCAGAATATGGATAACGTCTACCCGGCCAGCACAGGGCACCCGGATTATCCGGAGATTCTCGGAGTAGTGAAGTCCCAGCTTCCCTGCCAGGTCGGCAGCCGGATAGGCAGAGTTCTCGCAACAAAAAGCCACAATCTTTCCGTTCATGATCTTTTTATGGCCTCAATCTGGGCCAGGATCTCCTCATCTCTATAACCTTGAAATGCTATTGCCTTGGCCGGGCATACCGCGGCGCAGACGCCGCACGCATCACAGGCCAGGTCCGAGATTTGAGCTACGTCCTTGCTACTCTCCACTCGAACCAGTTGGATGGCTCCGTGTGGGCACACGCGAATGCAAGTAAGGCAGGCTACACACTTCTGAGGGTCCGCCTTCACTCTCTCGAAGTCCGCGGCAACTTTCCCGGCAGACAGGAGCTCACCGATATTCATGGCCACGCCGGAAATATCCGCCAGCATCCGCCCCGGGTCTAGGTCGCCCCGGCAGCCCCCTACGAAGAATATTCCCTTCTTTTCTGAGCCAACCGGATACAGGTGCACATTGTCGTCCTGCCAGAAACCCTTGGGGTCTGTCCTGACATTCAGCAGAGAACTGAAAGTCTCCGTCCCCTCGGCAGGCAAATAAAGTTCCTCGGCGACCAGGACGTCGCAGGCTAGTACCAGGTCCTCCCCCGCGAAGACATCCCTGCCCTCGACCTTCACTCGCCCATCTTCAACACCGATTTTGGGTGCGGTCTCAGACTTTACGAATACGACGCCGGAGTCTCTCGCTTGCTGGTAGAGCCTCTCCACTCCTTCGCTGTCAACTTTGACACTCTTGTAAAACACGTAAATCTCACTACCCCATTTCTTCTTGGCCGCCAACGCGCTGTTCAGAGTGGCTAGCGTGGGGAACCGCGAATTCTCGTCGGAAAAATCCAATATAAAGCCTACGGTTCTCGGCTCCCTCTCCAGGCTTGAGTTCCGGAGAATGTCGGTGAATGCCTTCTGCGACACAACACTAGCGCCGGCCTCGGCTCCGGGATTCACAATCTCGGTTCGATGGCCTGTAGCCAGCACTATCGCCCCATACCTACGGAAAGTCTCCTTCCCGGCCTTCTTTATCCTTACCCCGAAACCGCCTACCTTCCCTTCAAGCGTCATCACCCGCGCAGACGTGAGCACTTCGACGTTCTCATTCGCCTCGACTTCAGCTATTATCGAGCTTGCATCCACGCCATAAACCGCTGCAGGTTCCTCACTTCCCGCCCGCAACACCGGTCCTTCCTCCATCACGGTTGTCCGCAAGCCGAGATGAGACAGCTGAAGCGCTACGTTCAGCGCCGCGAAACCACTGCCAGCCACCAGGACTTCTTTGCTGACGGCCGTCTCCTTCGTCTCCACCGGCTGGAGCAACAGAACCCTGTTGATCGCCATCCTTACAAGGTCAACAGCCTTAGCTGTGACATCGCCGTCGTGAACCCAGGAGCATTGCTCCCTGATATTGGCCATAGAAAGCAAGTGCTTGTTCAACCCGGCCTTTTCCAGTATTCCCTGAAAGATGTGTTCTTTCAGCAGAGGAGAACAACCCGCCACCACAACCCTCTCCATCTTTTCATCCCTGATGGAGGAAACCATCCTTTCTTTCCCTTCTTCAAGACAAAGGCTGGAATCAAGATTGACAGAGATCACCCCCGGGAGCCTGGCCACTTCCCTGAGGGCGGCGTCGAAATCAATATTCTTTATGGCTCCGCCGCAGTTGCAGAAAAAGACACCTACCTTTGTCTCCATCGAATGCCTTCCTTAGCTAGCGCGGCCACGGCCAACAGGTTTCGCCAGCACCTGCATCGCTTTCGATGCCGCCGCTATCCCGTGACCAATCGAATCGGGTATATCCTTTGGCCCCTGGCAAGTCCCTGCCAGGAAGACTCCCTCAACATTAGTCTCATTGCGGCTAAGTGGATCCTTCACGTCAAAGAAGCCGTCATCAGCCAGATTTATGCCCAGAATCCTGGCCAGGTCCCAAGAATTCTTAGCGGGAGAAATACCTACGGATAGGACCACGAGATCAAAATTATCTCGACTGACCCTGCCCCGAGAGATATCCTCAAACTTCACTTCCAGCTCGCCCGATGCAGTCTGCAAAATCTCGACGGGCACACCTCTGACGAACCGGATGTCTTGCCTGTATTTCTCGTAGAACTGCGCAAACCCCTTGCCGGCGGTCTGGAGGTCAATATAGAAGATGGTCACCCGGGCATCAGGATTCTGATACCTGATGAGCCCGGCCAGTCTCATGGCATACTTGCAGCACACCTGTGAACAGTATCCATGACCTTCGTCTCTGGATCCGACGCACTGGATAAAGGCGATGTTCTTTGGTTCGCTGCCGTCTGTCGGAAGTCTAAGATAACCCTCGCGAGCGAAAATGTGCTCCAGGTCCAGGCCGGTCACGACGTTAGGGTATCTGCCATAACCCAGCGAACCTTTCTCCCTAGCATCAAACACATCGAACCCGGTAGCCACGATGACCGCGCCGACGTTCAGTTCCTCTTCTTTCGCCTTGAGATCGAACTCGATAGCGCCGGTCGGACAACTTGTCCGGCAAAGGTCACACCTTTCCCCCTTAATGCGCAGGCAAAGTCCGTCATCAAGCACAAAGGAGAACGGCAGTGCTTCAGCAAAGGGCGGGTGAATTGCCTTAGGGTCGGTGGGACAGACGCCGGTGCAGAGGCCACAGGCGATACACCTCTCCCCATTGACGTACAGCGGCCGTCGAACTACTTCGACATGAAAATCGCCCGCCTCGCCCCTGAGTCTCTTTATCGTGGAACCAGTCAGCACGGTAATCCGAGGATCGGTAATCGCTTCCTTGACCTTGTCCGAGACTACACAGGCGGAACACTGTGAGCAGATATCCGTGGCCTTACAACAAAAGGAGGCACTGTGTCCACCGACCAGTGCCTCCTTTTCTAACAAATAAACGTTTACGCCTGCATTGGCTAACTCTAACGCTGAAGCTATGCCCGATATACCCGACCCAACAACTAAAACATTGTTGTTGTTCTCCAAGGTCGTTCCTTCACCTCAGTGAGTCGTACCACAAACCGTGCCATTTTACACCGTTTCTACTTTTTGAGCAAGTCCTCCACCCTTCTCAGCAACTCCTGCGGGTCCACCGGCTTTTGAAGATAATCCTCCGCCTCCATCATCATTCCTTCCCTCATGGAAAGATGCATCTTTTCCCTGTCCTCAGGATAAACGGTGAGCATCAACACTGGAATATTGGAGAAGAAGTGGTATTTTTCGTCCGTCTTAAGCTCATGGACAACGTCAAATCCGTGCTTGCCGGGCATTATCACATCCAGGATAATGAGGTCGGGCCTATCTTCCACCACTTTCTTCAAACCTTCGAACCCGTCATATGCAGACTCCACTGCGTACGATTTTGGCCCAAGAATCTTCTTCACCACTGAGTGCACATCGGGGTCGTCATCAATGACCAGGATCTTAGTCTTTTTCGGCATCCTTTCCTCCTTTAAATAAAAGCTTCTCTACCCGCTGGAGCAGCACGAAGGGCTCAATTGGCTTTTCTATGTAATCATCCACCGCAAGTTTGCGGCCTAGCTCCAACTCATACCGCCGCTGGCTGGCTTCCTCCCTCACCGAGCTTATGACAAGGATCGGGATATCGGGATATCCTTGGTCACGAGACTCTTCCAGTTCTCTGACTACGCTGAAGCCATCCATGCCCGGCATCAGAAGGTCCAAAAGCATTATGTCGGGTTTATCGTCCTTCAACTTTCTCAGCGCCTGGAATCCGTCGGAGGCCTCTATTACCTGATACGAACGGGACTTCAACACGCTCGCAATTGCCAGCCGCATATCAGGGTCGTCGTCCACTACTAAGACTCTCGCCATCTCACTTACTTCTCTTGTTCCGAATGCTTGGGCAAAATAAACGTGAACCGGCTTCCCTTGCCGGTCTCAGGGCAGGGACTTGTGGCCCACATCTTACCCCCGTGGCCATCAATTATCTTCTTGCTGATGGAAAGACCCAGACCAGCGCCCCTCTTCTCCAGGTCCAGACCTCTATAGAAACCGTCGAACACTTTGGGCAAGTCTTCGGTGGGAATTCCGATTCCCGTGTCTATGACATCAACTCGCAGATGGTCTTTTTCGGTCCTCACCCTGACCGTTATCCCGCCAGAGGGAGTGAACTTGATAGCATTGGACAACAGGTTCGTCATTACCTGCTTAAGCCGCTCAGCATTCCCTGGAACCGCAGCAAGTCCCCGCGGCATCAAGATGTCCATCTGCAGTCCCTTCTCCACGGCCAGTGGACGCATAGTCTCGGCGCAGTCTTCTATCACTTTCGCCAGCGAAACCTGTTCTGTGCCAAATTTTCCGAAATCCACTCGAGAGAAATCAATCATGTTGCTTATCAGGTTGAGCAAGTCAGACAGTCTCTTGCTACTCCTCTGGATTATGTTCTTCTGTTCCTCGCTTAACTCCCCAACGAAGCCATCCAGCAAAAGCCGGTTGTAGCTCTCCGCCGCAGCCAGAGGGGCCTTCAGGTCGTGGAAAATGACGGACAGGATGTGCTCCATGGTCTGCTTGGTGTGTTGCAGCCTCGAAGCCACCACCTTCACCAGATTGTTCGCCACCTTGTAACCTATTTCGGGGTTTTCATCCAGCAGTGCTTTGAGTTTCTCTCCGTCCAGGGCAATCATTTCGGTCTTTTCCAAACATCGCCCCGAAGACGTGAGGATGTGAGGCTCCATCAGCGCCGACCAGCAGAAACTGCTCCCCGGGGACAGAACATCTATTGTAGCCGTCTCGGCTCCGCTGCGACCTATCGCGAGCTCCGTTTCCAGAGCTACCCTGCCGGATTTGAGAGTCTGGACATAGTTGCACTGCGGTCCTTCGCAGGCCATGATCGCCCCTGCCTCGTAGCGCTGCTCCCGGCAAAGCGGAACGAGCTTGTCCAGCTCTTCGTCGGTCAAGCCCTGGAATATCTCCGAAGTCCTTAACGCTTCTTTGATCGAGTCTAAGCCGGCCGTCGCTTCCATGGTCGTTCCACATTATAGACGCTTCGAGCCGTTATTGCAAAGCAAACCCGGCGGTCACAACCTGCGGTGTTGCTCTGAACATGGCATTCTGTCATACTGTGCTAAAATTCCGCCGGGAGTTCGAAGATGAAGACGAAAAGCAATCTAGCGAGAGTACTGGACAGCGGGCAATTCGCCGTCACGGCTGAGGTCAGCCCTCCCCAGAATACGGAGTTCGACACGACCAGAAAGAATGTTAACCTCATCAAAGGCTACGTTGATGCCTTTAATGTGCCGGACGGCCAGGCAGCCGTAGTGGCCATGGCAAGCTGGGCGGTCTGCCTCGTGGGAGTGCAGGAAGGGCTAGATGCCGTTGTCCAGATGACCTGCCGGGACCGCAACCGAATAGCGCTTCAAATGGATATCCTGGCAATCTCTGCTTTTGGCGTTAACAACATACTCTGTCTGTCCGGAGACCCCATTCACTTTGGGAATCATCCCAAGGCAAAACCCGTTTTCGACCTCGATTCGGTTCAGCTGATAAGGTTGGTCAGGCAACTAAGAGACGAGAAGAAATTTGACAACGGCGAACTCATGGTCGGACCGGGACCCAGGTTCTTCATCGGAGCCGCCACAAACCCGTTTGCCCGGCCCGCAGAGCTCAAGGCCACGGTGGACCGTCTTGAGGAGAAGGTTGTCGCCGGAGCGGACTTCGTTCAAACCCAGCCCATCTACAATATTGAGGCGTTCGAGAAGTGGATGGGAGCAGTCTGGGAGAGAGGGCTGGATAAGCAGACGAGAATCCTCGCCGGTGTCACCCCGGTACTATCACTGGCAGCGGCTAGATATATGAAGACGAAGATTCCCAATATGGATATCCCCGACAAAATCATCGGACGTCTCAAGGATGCTCGCAACAAAGAGGAAGCCGCCGAAGAGGGGATGAAGATCGCCGTCGAGACAATAGACCAGCTAAAGGGAATCAAGGGAGTAGCGGGCGTCCACATAATGACTCTGCAACGCGAGGAACTCATCCCCAAGATCTGCACGGCCGCGGGCCTCTACCCCCGACCTTAGTGAGACAGGGGACCTCCCCAAGCTTCTGCACGATGCCGGGAACTGGCTAACCCGGTTTACCACTTCTCCTGAGACAGTCGTAGCATAAGCCAGGTCTTTAGACGCTCATCCAGCTTGCCTAGCCATGATTCGATTTTACGTATATCTCCACTCATCAATGCGGCCTTCTGTTCAGCCGTGAGCTCATAATCCCTCAGTGCTTCCCCTGGGTTTTCCGCCAGTCGGGCCAGGAACGCATTGTCCCGCGCAGCCCTATCCAGCACCGCCAGGACTGCGGTAACGGCCGAGACCTTGTATTCCGGGATCTTGGCGACAGGGTCAAGGGCATCGTTGGTAAGGATATTCGCCGCCGCCTCACGCCAGTGGAACGGCATAAAGACCAGACCCGGCGGCAACTTCTCCGTGATGTGCACGGGAGCCTCCAGTTTGCCTCTCTTTGAGGCAAGCACAATTAAATCGTGCTCCACCAGACCAAGCTTCGCCGCATCGCCGGGATGCATTTCGACAACGCCGTCCGGGTGAAGTTCAGACAGGACTCTGGAGCGCCGGCTCATCGTGCCGGTGTGCCAGTGCTCCAGCACCCGCCCAGTGGTGAGAATCAGAGGGTAGTCCTTAGATATAGACTCCGCCGGCGGGATATAGCCCACGCCGTGGAACTTACCCCGTCCCCGGGCAAAGCTGTCTTGATAGAGAAAACTGGTTCCGGGGTGCGAGACGTCCGGGCAAGGCCATAGCAAACCACCGTCGTCGAGGCGGTCAAAACGTACGCCGCCATAGATGGGGGTCACAGAAGCGATTTCCTCCATGATCTGGCTTGCACTCTCATAATCCAGCGGACGGCCCATCTTCTCTGCCAGGGCGCAGATGATTTCCCAGTCAGGCCTGGCTTCGCCGGGCGGCATTACTGCCTGCCTTACTCTTTGGATTCGCCTCTCGGTATTGGTAAACGTGCCATCCTTCCCTGCGAAGGTGGCCGCTGGGAAGACGACGTCGGCCAGCCAAGCGGTCTCGGAGAGAAAGATGTCCTGAACTGCCAGAAATTCCACTTTCCCCAGCGCCTGCCTCATATGTTCGAGGTGAGGCTCGCTCAGCATGGGATTCTCACCCATAATATAGAGCCCTTTGACATCTCCCTTGAGTATAGCGTTGGCTATCTCGGTGATGACCACCCCGGGACGATTGCTCAATTCCGTTCCCCAGGCAGTCTCGAATTTCATCTTGACGTCCGGGTCGTCAACCCTTTGATAGCCGGGATAGACGTTGGGCAGGGCTCCCATATCACAGGCGCCCTGTACGTTGTTTTGGCCGCGAAGAGGACTAAATCCCGTGCCTTCCCTACCGATATTGCCTGTAAGAAGGAGCAGGTTCGCCACGCTCTTCACATTGTCGGTTCCGGTGGTGTGCTGGGTAATCCCCATCCCGTACAGGATACATGCGCTTTTCGCTTTGCCGAAGAGCTCAGCAGCCGCTTCCAGATCGGACCGGGGAACCCCGGTTATCGCTTCTACTACTTCGGGAGTGTATTCTCCTACCAGCTTCCGCATATCATCAAAACCTTCAGTCCGTTCCCGGATGAAATCCCTGTCTTCGAGGCCGTTTCTGATGATCAGGTGCATAAGCCCATTAAGAAGGGCAACATCCGATCCCGGCTTGTGTCTAAGGCTGACAGTGGCATATTCACCGAGTTCCGTCGAGCGGGAGTCAGCTACAATGAGCCTGGCACCACCGAATTTGACTCTTCTCTTGACCATTGAGCCAATGACGGGATGACAGTCCGTGGTGTTAGACCCGATGACAAAGAAGAGCTCAGTCTTCTTGAAATCATCATAAGAGTTGCTCATCGCCCCTTGACCGAAGGCGGCGATTCCTCCCACCACGGTAGATGCGTGGCATAACCGGGCACAGTGGTCAACGTTGTTAGTTCCTATCACGGCACGGACGAATTTCTGCATAACATAATTGTCTTCGTTGGTGCACTTGGCCGAGCTTATGGCCGCAATGCTGTCCGCTCCGTGACTTTGTTTGAGTTCGAGAAGCTTGTTTGCCGCCAGTTCGAGTGCCTCATCCCAGCTGGCTTCACGGAAGATCTCCTGCACCTTCCCATTGTGACCTGCTTCGCGCGTCACACCTGGTAACCGGATAAGGGGCGTCTTCAGCCTTTCAGGGTGATTCACAAAATCGTATCCCCATCGTCCCTTTACGCACAAGCTGCCCTTGTTGGCGGGACCATCGGGATCCCCGCGCACGGAGACAACCTTGTTATCCAGAACACCTAAGTAGAGAGAGCAGCCGACCCCGCAATAAGGACAAATGGTTTTGACCTCCTTGGCAGGTGGTCTCTCCCATTTTGGCGCCAGCGCACCGGTCGGGCATCGTGCAAGGCATTCACCGCAGGACTTGCAGATAGATTCAACAATTGGTTTGTCGCCGAAAGTGGCTACTTTTGCTGCATTGCCCCGGAAAGCCAAATCAATGGCCCCGACGACGGCTATTTCGTGACAGGCCCGCACGCACTTAGCACAGAGAATACACTTATTCGGGTCACGGATAAATGCCGGGTGGCTCTTATCCATCGGAAGCACCTGCGCGGTTTTCCTCAGTCGGTCAATATGCTCCTGCTCCATGCCCAGATACCGGCCAATCTTAAGCAGCTCGCAGTCCTGGTTCCTGACACAGGTGAGGCAATCGCCGTGGTGATTGGCGATGATAAGCTCCATCGTTATGCGGCGCGACCGGTTTACCCGTTCCGTCTCGGTGCGGACCACCATGCCGTCCGTTGCCGGCGTGGTGCACGAACTGGTCAGGCCGCGCATCCCTTCAATCTCAACCATGCACAGGCGGCAGCCTCCGTAGGGCTTGAGGTCAGGGTCATAACAAAGCGTAGGGATATAGATTCCGACATTCAGTGCCGCTTCAAGCACAGTCTGTCCCTTTTTCGCACCGATCTTTCGTCCGTTGATGGTCAACCCAATCGTATCTACTTCTCTCTTCTGTATCTCATTGCGAGTGGCTACATTCATTGTTGCCTCCTCTTTATTGGTCTTCTTCCAGGTCGCATCTCAGGCATCTCTTTGCTTCCGCTACTGCCACTTCCTCCCCAAGCCCGAGCTCCACTTGAGCAAAGCCGCAGAGTCTCTTACCTACACTTAAGGTTGGCACAGCAACGCGGTGCTTCTCTCCCTCCTCCAGCGCGGGTAGTGTCTCCAGTTCTTCCGGTGCGGCCAGCGTCTCATCTATCATCCCGCTGCCGCCCAAATACTTGTCTATGGAAACCGCTGCCTGTCTTCCCGCGGCAACGGCTTCAATCACCGTGGCCGGGCCTGTCACGGCATCGCCACCGGCAAAAACGCCTTCCCTGCTCGTGGCTAGAGTGTCATCATCAACCTTCAAAGTATTTCCCCGCCCCAAAGGAAGCCCAAACTCCTCGGGAGCCTCAGGCACCTGGCCAATGGCGGCAACAACTGTATCGAAGGGCAGACTAAACTGCTCGCCTTCGATTGGCACCGGCCGTCTTCTGCCGCTTTCATCCACCGCTCCAAGCTTCATGCGAGTGCAAGTCAGCTCTAAGGAACCGCCGTTTCTCTCTATTCTGATTGGGGCAGCCAGGAACTCCATTTTCACACCTTCACGCAGCGCCTCCTCTATCTCTTCCTCACTTGCCGGCATCTCTTCTCTCGTCCGGCGATACATAATCGTCACGTGGCTGGCTCCCAGGCGGAGCGCGCTGCGAGCGGCATCTATGGCGACATTGCCTCCACCGATGACCGCTATTCTGGCGCCCACTTCGACCTTATTCCCCATACTTATCTCTCTGAGTAAAGACACCCCTTCCACAACCCCGGGTCCGTCCTCCCCTTCAATTCTCAGTCTCGCCCCTTGATGAGCGCCGATGGCCAGGAAAACGGCGTTGTAGCCCTGTTCAAGAAGCTCATCCACGGAAGCCACTCTCGTGTTTGTTTTGATGTCAACTCCTAGTCGTCTTATCTCTTCAATCTCTTCGGCCAGGACTTCCCTGGGCAAGCGATACTCAGGAATGCCGTATCTCATCATACCGCCTGGCTCGGGAAGGGCTTCCAACACGGTCACGCCATGTCCCCGCTTCGCCAGATAATAAGCCGCGGTAAGCCCCGCCGGCCCCGAGCCGATAACGGCCACCCGTTTGCCCGTGGTGGGAGCCACTTTTGCCTTCGCCTTCCACAGGCCGTTTCCTTTTTCCGCGGCGAAGCGCTTCAGCGCTCTGATCGCAATGGCTTCGTCAACCTGTCCTCGCCGGCACTTGGTCTCGCAGGGATGAGGACAAACACGTCCGCAAATCGACGGGAAGGGCAATTTCTCCCTGATTGCAGCTAGCGCCTGGTCGTACCTGCCCTCGCTGATGAAACGGAGATAACGGGGCACATCCACGCCAGCCGGGCACGTATGGCTGCAGGGCGCCTTGACCAGGCCCTTACACACGGCGGCAGCGCAGTGGTGCTTCTTGATATGTTCCTCATACTCATTGCGGAAGTAGCGGATGCTACTGAGCACGGGATTGGGAGCCGTCTGCCCCAGGCCGCAAAGGGAGTTATCTTTGACCGATTGTGCCAGCTCCTGAAGCAACTCGATATCGCCGGGTCTGCCTCTTCCGCTCGTTATATCCTCCAATATGTCCAACATCTGTTTGGTGCCCCAGCGACACGGTATGCATTTGCCGCAAGATTCAAGTTGCGTGAAAGAAAGGAAGAAGCGCGCCATATCAACCATGCACGTGTCCTCATCCGTCACCACCATGCCTCCGGAACCCATGATTGAACCCGCCGACGCCAGAGACTCATAATCAATCGGCGAATCAAGAAAGCTTGCTGGCAGACACCCTCCTGACGGCCCGCCGGTCTGTACAGCCTTGAAGCGTTTGCCCCCGAGAATTCCTCCGCCGATTTCGAAGATGAGTTCACGCAAGGTGACGCCCATCGGAATCTCAACCAGACCCGCGTTAGCGACCTTGCCTGTCAGGGCGAAAACTGCCGTTCCCTTGCTCTTCTCGGTGCCAATGCCGGAGTACCAGTCCGCACCCCTGCCGATTATCACGGGGATGCTGGCCAGCGTTTTCACGTTGTTGATATTAGTCGGCTTTCCCCACAGACCCGACTGAGCCGGAAACGGCGGACGACTGCGGGGCATGCCCCTCTTTCCTTCTATCGACGCCATGAGCGCCGTCTCTTCACCGCAGACAAATGCACCGGCTCCCTCTTTGATATGAACCATGAAGTTGAACTGAGAACCGAGAATGTTCCTGCCCAGAAATCCTTTTTCCTCGGCTTGCTTGATAGCAATGCGTAGACGCTTTATAGCCAGCGGATACTCAGCCCGGCAATAAACGTAGCCTTCACTTGCCCCGATGGCATAGGCCGCGATCGTCAATCCTTCGATGACAGTGTGCGGGTCGCCTTCCATGGTGCTTCTATCCATGAAAGCGCCCGGATCGCCCTCATCGGCATTACAGATCACGTACTTCTGGTCTCCCCGTGAGTTGTGGCAAAACTCCCACTTTACTCCCGTGGGGAAGCCGGCGCCCCCGCGACCACGAAGTCCCGATTTCTTAATCTCACTTATGACCTCCGCCGGTGTCATCTGCAGCAGGACCTTCTTCAGGGCATCATAGCCGCCGGTCGCCACGTAGTCCTCGATCTTTTCGGGATTAATGTGCCCGCAGTTACGCAGTATTAAGCGCGTCTGCTTCTTGTAGAAATTGATCTCCCGATAAGTGGCTATGGCTTCACCGGTAACAGGGTCGCGATAGAAGAGACGCTCCACCGGTTTACCATCTCTTAGGTGCGACTGGACGATGTCTGTGGCGTCCTCCACCTTCACGCGGGTATAGAAGACGCCCTCAGGCTCGACGACCACTATCGGACCCTGCTGACAAAAGCCGTGGCAGCCGGTGAAATCTACCTCAACGTCGCTTAATCCCGTCTCGCTCACCTGATGCTCCAGTGCGCTACGAATCTCTTCCGACCTGGAAGACGTGCAACCGGTGCCCTGGCAGACTAATACCTTCCGGTGTCCTTTAGGATGAGTATCAAGCTCTTTCTTCATCGCCTTTTCCTTTGAATTGCTCTAGAATCTCGGCTGCCTTCTTGGCCGTCATCTCACCATGAGTCTCATTGTTTACCACCATTGTCGGTGCAAGCGCGCAAGCGCCGATACACGCCACGGTCTCCAAGCTATATTCGAGGTCGGGAGTGCTCTCCCCCGGCTTGATCCCCAGGCGTTTCTCCACCTCTCGCAGGATGCGAGCACCTCCCCGCACATGGCAGGCCGTGCCGCGGCAGACTCTGATGATATTTCGGCCCGATGGGACAAGCTTGAATTGCGCATAGAACGTGCCCACCCCAAACACGGTGCTTTCCGGTAGCTGCAGGAACCCGGCTATCTTCTTCATGGCATCTTCCGGCAGATATCCGTAATGCTCCTGAACCCGCTGCAAGATGGGAATAAGCTCCTCTTTCCTTCCCTCAAAGTGGGAAAGAATCTCGGTCAAGCACCCGCAGGTCTCTTCCTGTGCTCGCGGTAGGGCCCGCGCCTCCTGCTCTGTTGAAGGATTTGCCATTTCATGCCTCGCTAATCAGTATTTTTCCTGCGACAGCCTGCACCACAGCCAGGTGGCCAACTCTTTATCCAGCTTGCCGACCCACGATTCGATCTTCTTTATGTCGCCGCTGGCTAAAGCCGCTCTCTCCTCACCGTTCAAGGAGTAGTATTCCTTGAGAGCCTCTTGCGGGTCGTCGGCTAGTCGAGCCAGAAAGTCGGATTCCGTAGCCGCTCTCTTCAGAACAGTGAGCAGCTCCTCTGTTCCTGACACAATTCCAACCCCAACTTTCCCTCTGCTTACTGCAATTTCCTTAGCCATTTTCGTTCTCCTTTCTTCCTGATTTCACCACAATTCTAGTGGCTCACTGATTGTCTGCCATCGTCCGTAGGTTGCAATTTGGAGCAGCACTTTAGTTGTACCCCAAAGGGCAGTCGGGTTGCCCAAATGTACATAATAAGCCTATAATTAGGCCGGAATCTGCAGATTTGGAAACGAGAGACAAATTAACGATTCTGATCGCCGATGACCATCCGCTGGTGCGCGACGCACTACGCCAGGCACTGGACGTTGAGGAGGATATGGAGATTGTTGCCGAGGCTGCTGACGGTGAGGAAGCAGTCAAGCTTGCCTCGGAGTGTAAGCCTGACGTGGCCGTGATGGACATCGTCATGCCCAAACTCAACGGTATTGAGGCCACAAGGAAGATTAAACAGATTGCTCCCGATATAGCCATCTTGATTCTCACCGCGTACGATGATGATGAGTATGTCCTGGG
>Ga0172362_10001503_pt1 | contig 19926 bp, 16 predicted proteins | sample LakKivs1_kivu2a2_FD_114534 | JGI IMG/M metagenome (GOLD analysis project Ga0172362, IMG submission 114534) | Sediment microbial communities from Lake Kivu, Rwanda - Sediment s1_kivu2a2 | ecosystem: Environmental > Aquatic > Freshwater > Lake > Sediment | place: Rwanda: Western Province, Lake... | reverse complement strand
CCACCATTGGCGATGAAGCATCGCAATTGTTCAAGCTCTCCCGAATCAAGCCACACACCATGATCGCGACACAGATCAATGAGCACACCGGATATTTGAAGAAAATTTTTTCGTGTCATAAGCGAACCGCAACAAGGACAGACAATATATGGCTTCTCGGTAAAAGACAACGGTTTCTTTTTGTATTCGTACGGTATAGACTCATCCTGGTACACGTCCCGTTCCGATGTCAGCCGTTTGAATTCGTTCGTATCCAACCATATACCGGAACATTCAGGGCACACATTCAAAACATGTTGCTGGTATGTATGGGCTTTGAGTGGGATATGACAGCGAGGGCATGCCAGTACTTTTTGGACAATCTCGCCTTTGTTTTCTTCGCCGCAAAAGGGGCACAAACGCATATCTTTATGAAACGATTTTCCGCAACGTTGACAATCAACTCTTTGCGACATGCGTTTGTCCCTCCTTATGGACTGATTTTATATTGTGGAATTCGCCAATTCGTTCAAAATCATTTAATAAAATTAATAGGAATAATCCACGCGCCCTTGCGCTTTCTTTGCCGGGTTGAGGCGACTCCCTTCTTTTAGTATATTCAGATGGTCTCTATGAGAAATTCAAGACAGTTTTTTTCTCAAAGCTGGAACAATGAAAAATCCAATACATCTTTTCAGATAAAAACGACATTGTGTCCAAGAAACGGTGCAGCCCATGCAAATGCTTACTTTCCCTCCCGAGAGACAAAAATCGCTTTGGGCAGCATCCCGTGCACCCCTTTCTTGCCATCCACGAGCTGCGTAATGTTAAAATCCACAGCCGCACTGCACAGCATGTAGGCCTCATCGCGGGACATGCCTTTTTCGGTCACGAGAAAATCAATCATTTCGCGCACAGCGATCTTGGCAGCCGCTGTGAGATCCTCATCCGTGCCCATGGAAATAAAATGCGTAGGCGTTTCCGCCCGCGGCCATTCAAGATGCATATCTTTTCGAACAACAAACTGCAGCAAACCCTTCAACGATGTCTCAAGCGCTGTGATGTCTACTTCTCCATTCCCCTGGGCAGCATGGCCGTCCCCGACCTGAAAGAGCGCTCCTTTCACATGAACAGGAAGAAACAGCGTCGTTCCTGCTACCAGTTCTTTGTTATCAAGATTGCCGCCGTGAATCCAGGGCGGCGCACTGTTTATTCGGCCCGCCTTTTCGGGAGGTGCAACGCCCATGCTTCCGAAAAAGGGACGCAAAGGAATTTCAATGCCGTCCCCGAAAAGAGCCACCTTTCTTTCCAAATCAAAGGGGATAATCTTTGTTTTACTTTGGTCGAATTCTCCGACTAAAAATCCTCTTTCGGGACTCAAGGTGTTAAAGGCATAGGGAATTTCAGGTTCAATGGATAGAATGCGTACTTCCAGAACATCGCCCGGTTCAGCCCCTTCGATAGAGATGGGTCCTGTCAGAACATGACCTCCGGGACCTCTGTCTTTTACGTCACGATGAATATCGCGGAGTTTCTGTTCTACCTCTTCCGGAGGGAGACCTGCCTCTTCGAGCAATTCAGGACTCCCCACATGGACCGTGCTTACCAACACCTTATCACCGGATTGAATGTTCAAAACAGGAAGTGTTTTGGCATCATAGTGACCCCATGCCACTGTCTTTGGGGTGGCATCCAAAGTAAAAGTTCGAACGCCCTCTTCTTTTTCTTTGGACACTTCCCTCTTTCCGCATCGGATATGGAAACAAACCAAGATACAGACAAGAAAAATAGATAATGTTTTCATAACGCACCTTCCCTTCTTTTGGATTTTGTCCACCGGATAAACAACAGAATCACGGGATTCGATTGCAAATCTTTTTATCAAAAATAGATTTTAAAACTTCTTTACTCTATTTATTCCCGCCTTTATCTCATCCATGACTTCTTTATTTATGATTTCCTTTCTATTATTTATTTTAGAGGAACAGACAATAAAAACCTTGCCTCCAAATTTATCTTGAAATTTCTGATGAGTTTTATTTTGAAATTCATGCCATCTGTAATCTTCAAAGGTGTGCTTAAAAGTGATGGGTTTTATCTGGAGGCCAATGAATTTATTTGAGATTTGGATAAAAAAATCAACATTGTACAAACGATCCCATTCATCTGGAGCAGGCCGGATTTGGACATCTAGTATATTTTGTAGTTGGCCATAAACGGTTTGAATTTCCGTTTGATACCCTTGGAAAGTTCGATCAATTATCACCGTCTTCATGTAATTAATGCAGTCTTGTTCTGTAACTTCTTCAACTTCACATTGAATGACTTCTGTAATTTTGATGTACAACTTTTTGCCCAGTTCTTTTAAATACGTTTTAGCATGGACTTTCTCATAATAAAATTTTTCCCATTCATCCACCGTTCTTGGAGAGCAAGTGCGGATAAGCTCTGAGACAGGTCCAACAGATTTCTTTTTATTCAGACCCCATCGGTTCATTGATTGATTCAAAATCCATTCCTTAGCCATTGTGCACCCTTTTTTTGGATAAGAAATTGTATTTGTATTTATAGTCTATGGAAGTATCAACATCTGCCAAACCGTTTTTTATTAAATGGGCATTTAAGAATGTTTTATTTGAAAGATATACGTAGCATAGCAACGTGCCGTTATGATCATATTTTATTTCGTCAAATTTCATATAGACCCGATTGCTATGTGTTTTTTCTTTTAAAAATTTGATCGCCTCCTGAGCTCTCTCAGGGATGCTTTTAATACCCAAAAGTTTAAGTTTCAAATCATTGTTCAATTTTATTTCATTGGGAGAGAGTACTTCTGTTACTGTAAATAATTTTTCACGGGCAGTCTGATTATGATCAATCTTCGATCCAAAGTTTAACATTTTCGGATTGATCTTTTTATCTATTTTTATGGGATCCCGAAAAATATAGGGAAGTACGCTGATTTGCGCTTTATAATTGATCTTTAACTTCTTTTGCTGAATAATTTCAAAAGATGATAAGAAACTGGTATCGTGATATTTTATTTTATCTTTAATGACAGGAATATAATCCTCATTAATTTCATATCCAATGGAATTACGTGACAGATTTTTCGCGGCAAGAGTTGTTGTACCGCTACCAAGGAATGGATCAAGAATTGTATCACCAAAAAAACTAAACATTTTGATTAATCGTTTCGGCAATTCTTCGGGAAACATGGCCAAGTGTTTCTGTTGTCTTTCACCGGAAAAACTCCAGTGCCCGCTAAAATACCGATTCCATTCTTCGGTGGTTATTTTGGATTTTTCTTTAATCGCTTTACTAACTTTCGGTGGTTTACCCTGTTTTTTAAAAATGAGAATGAATTCATAATCAATTTTCAATATACCATTTCTCGGATACGGGAACGAGCCCATTACTGTCGCGCCACCGGTTGTATTGGTTGTAGTTACTTTTTGCCAGACAATCGCTCCCATATAATCAAAACCAATCGTCTCACAAAACTTGATAAATTCCGTCCGAATGGGAATCACTTTATACCGCCCATAGTAGACAGAACGAGCGAATTGATCCCCAATATTAATACAAAGACGGCATCCTTTATGGAGAACTCGGTGGCATTCATTCCAAACCAAATTGAGATTATTTATATAATCCTCGTATGTATCATTAAAACCGATTTGATTACGATTGCCATAATCTTTCAGTTGCCAATAGGGAGGCGACGTAATCACAAGATGGACAGATTCATCGAGAATTTCTCTCATGGATCGCGAATCACCTATTATTATCCTATGATGTGATTCCATTAAGAATTTTTCCCTTTATCAAGAAACTTGCCCTTTGATTTTATCGATATTTCTTGTGCCATTTCAGCCGAGAAAATTCGGGAGCTTCTTTCAGAGCTGTTCCCAATATTTGGAATGCTTTTCCCATCAATCTCAGGCTGCCTTTAGCAAGTTTTAAAGGAGCCTAACCGACCTCCTTCCAGCCGGCTGTTTTCAAATCGTTCGAAGGAATCGTGACCTGATCCCAATTTTGAAAAAGTTTACCCCAGTTGCTTTTAAGAATTCCTTGAATTCGTTTTTGATGCAGAGGATACCAGAAAAAATCGTGGTACACCACGCTTGCGATGTAGGACCACGGCGCGAGAATCGTTTTCAGCGACCACTCCAGAGGTTTTTTCAACGGCCCCCAGTAGATGTGATGCTGCATCCGACTGGCAAACGTCATCTTCTTAAAAGGCCCGACAAAACGCCAATTCTCTTCCATTGCATCCTGATCGCCGACGATCTGAATGTCCCGCACATCGCCGCAGCCCAACCCTTTTTCGTGCGCCAATCGGATGAATTTGATGTCACTTAACGGATCAAACCCCATGAGCTTGGCAGCCACAGCATCAATGGCCACCTGATCAGCGGATGCCAGAAGGACATCTTTTACATAGGGAACCATGCATCGGGGCCCGGGGCCGTCTCCTGCAAAGGTACCGTCCATCACAGCAAAAACACCCGAATGAATCTTCTTCTGAATTTGCAGCAAATCCACCAAGGTTTCATGGATCACCGGATGGGTCCAGTGGCGTTTCTCGTTTAAAAGACCGCCGAAAGCATTTTTCACGGCTCCAGTCATGGTGGTAAATATGTGCGTTTTTATGGTAGGCAGATGGATGATATTTTCACCGATGAACCGTTTCGGAATCATGAATCCTTTCGGATAGACCTGATTTAAGACCAGAAATTGATCCGCAAGATCACCCACGGCATCACGAATGTGAATCCACTCCTCACCTTCGTAAAGATGGATATTCCTCAGGCCGTGGGCTTCTACCACATGGATCTGTTTATTCTCCCGTTCTCCGAGACGGGCGTCAATCACGACTGTCCGGTTGTGGCACCCGTGAATGAGGCGAGAATCGTATCCGTCCTTTTTCATGGCACGAATCACACCGTCCAGTTGCCAGGGAGTCGTGGAACTCCCCGGATAGAAAAAATGCCAGCTGATATTGATCTTCAGTGCTGTATCTTTATCTTTGCGAATCACCTTCTGATACTCGGCAAGATTCATCAGACGATGATAATCGCTGAGCACCGTTGCTGGCGAGGTTTTGAGAATGGCGACTTTTGATTTGTCCATGGAAATTTTTTCTATCTTTTTCTGTATTCCATTGCTTGGATCACGGCCCTTCGGTTTTTTCCCCAAACAACATCGAACGGCTCAGGGGCCAACTCCAGTGCAATGACAGGGATGTTTGATACCCCCGCATCCTCCACGAGACCACTTGGTGTCCAAACTGTACGGACACTTTGAATCTAATCTATGCGGAAACTTACTCAAATTCCCGCATGGCTTCCAGGAGCGCCTTTTCAATGGGTTTATCGCCCATCCAGTGGCCGGCTTTCTCAGCAATGACCAGCTTGGATTTGGGTAACTTTTGATGGAGAAGGTAGGCCGTCACAGGGGGACAGATCATATCGTACCTGCCGTTTATCAATATGGCAGGGATGTCCCGAATCTTGTTTGTGTCCCGCAGAAGCTGGCCTTCCTCCAAAAAACACCCGTTGGTCATGTAATAGTTTTCAAAGAGCCCAAAGGATAAAAATTCCTCAGGGCTTCCTTTATCAATGCCTTCCAAAAATCTGTCCGGGACCTCCAGCGCGCTGATCTTGTATTCGTACTTTGTCCAGAGCTTGCTGTACTTTTCTCTCTGGTTCGGATCCTGACTCTGAACCCTTCGAAGAAGCGCCTGGGGCAGAACCTGTCTTTCCGATTCTGGGATTGATTCTACAAGACTGTCGTAGGTTTCCGGAAAAAAAAGCCTGACGCCGCCGTGATAATAGTGATCAATCTCTCCCTTTGTCGCGAGAAAGATACCACGCAGGACCATGCCGCTGACATTTTCCGGATACGTTTCAGCGTACGCCACGCCCAGTGTGGATCCCCAGGATCCGCCAAAGAGAATAATCTGATTCAGATTGAGATGCTTCCTGAGACGTTCAATATCTTCTACGAGATCCCATGTCGTGTTTTCGCGAATCTCTGCATAAGGTCGTGATTTTCCGGCCCCTCGCTGATCGTGAAGGACGATGAGAAATTTGTCCGGATTAAAGAACTGGCGGTAATAGGGAGAACAGCTCCCTCCCGGACCGCCGTGAAGCGCAAACACGGGCTTGCCGTTTGGATTTCCGCAAAGTTCGTAGTAGATTTCGTGCAGGTCCGAGACCTTCAGATACCCACTCTGGAACGGCTCGATTTCAGGCCACAATGTGATTTCTTTCTTTGTTTCGGGCCCTTTGCAACTCCCAGCAAAAATGAAAAGGAGAAATAAAACGGCCATACTGCTCCAAAAGTTTCTTTTCATGTGTAAAGCTCCTTCTTCAAACTGAATGGATGATGCCTACGGTCATTTTCCTCTATCTTCGAAAGAACAGAAAACGTTTCTCTTTTTTGAACTTTGGTATCTCCTCCTGTTTTATCCTTTTTTCCAACTCTTCCTTGAACATTGCAACATCGTCTTTCACGCTGTCCATGATTTCTTTCTGGCGGTGAAAATCCAGTATCTGGATGTTCTCCAACGCCGGTTTGATGTACACATCGGGTTGTAAAAGTTTCATTTTATTTTCGATCAGCGCCGATTCAATGATGTGAAATGTGTTCATGATACTTTCGAAGATGGTAGGGAGAGGATGATTTTTCGAAGGCATCGTGGTTCCCGATACATCTATTGCGATCAGAAGATCGCATTCGTTGCGAATGATGTCGTAGGGAAGGGGATTGATTGCACCGCCGTCAATCATCACAATACCGTCTATCTTAACAGGTTCAAAAAGCGCAGGAATGGAAATGCTGGCACGAATGGCCGGAATGAGCTTCCCGGATTGGAAGACGACCTGCTGGCGTTTCCAAAAATCCGTAGCGACAACTTTCAAAGGAATTTTCAATTCTTCAAAGGTTTTTACAGGAAGGTGTTTTTCAAAGAACTCCGCCACCCGTTTTCCCTTCACAATTCCGGAGTGGCTGCGCAGAGAGAGATCAATCATTTTCCCGTAGTCCAAAAGTCCAATTTCTCCGGCCAATGCTTTCATGGCAGCTCCGGACATGCCCGAAGCATAAAATCCACCGATGATGGAACCAATGCTTGTTCCGGAAATAATGGAGGGTTGTAGACCCATGTCATCCAACGCCCTGCAAAATTCAATATGGCAGAGCCCTCTCGCCCCGCCTCCACCCAACGCCAGTCCAATCTTTTTCATAGGCGTCTCTTCGCCTTCTCTGGACAGAACAAGGAACTTGGAAGGGTTATCCCTTTGCGTACGATTCTGAATCGAATAAAACCGGCCTTTCATGCTCTCCGTGTCCGTTTTGATAAAATCTGTACACTCTTCACCCCCAGGATCACCCGGAGAAAGACAAATCCTGTGGAAGATAAAAAGGACATGAAAAGCCACACTGTCCCAAAAGTCGAACGGTTTCCAGTAGTACTGCTTCGCTCCGTTGATGGAAAGGCCGGTTCTATCTATTTACTTTTGATACTTGGCACTACCAAAAGCCAAGATAGGATAAAAGATGAAACCAAGAAACAGCAAACCGAATCCAAAGCCAGTACCTTTTCCAAAATTCTTTGCAATATCAAAGTGAAGGATTATCGCAATCACGATATTCACCACCGGAACAAGAAAGAGTAAAAGCCACCAGCCGGGCCTTTTGGCAAGTTTAAGAGTGAGATAGATATTGTAAATCGGAACAATTGCTCCCCAGCCCGGTAAACCCGCTTTGGTAAATACCTTCCACATGACAACAATGTAGAAGATCAAAAGGGCCAGCCAGACAAAAAAGTAGGCACCCACAACAGACGAAAACGCATTGGAATTTGACATGACTTCTTCCTCCTTACGTTAAGTTACGACAATGAAACAGATAAAATAACGATCTGCATCAAAAAGAAATCCTTATTGCAGAAGGTAATACACGTCCATTGCTCTATGGTGAATCGAAATCCTTTCCACCGGATTCATCCTGAGCACCATGCTTCCACATCTGCCACACTTTTGGCTATGGGTTTGCCCAGCACGCGATGTCCGTCTTTTGTGACCACGATATCGTCCTCAATCCGTACGCCGCCAAAACTCTTGTGGGCTTCCACTTTTTCGAAATTAATAAACTCCTTCCATTTTTTCTGAGTCTTCCACTGAGCAATCAACTCCGGCATAAAATAGATCCCCGGTTCCACAGTCACCACATATCCGGGCTGGAGCCTCTTGGCCAGCCTTAGGTAGGCAAGTCCGAATTGGTCGCTTCGTTTAAATTCTTCATTGTATCCGACAAAATCCTCTCCCAAATTTTCCATGTCATGCACATCCAGACCCATGTGATGACCCACACCGTGGGGAAAAAACATGGCATGGGCACCGGCCGAAACCGCGTCTTCCGTATTTCCTTTCATAAAACCCAACTGTTTCATCCCCTCGGCAACGACTTTGGCTGCGCGGAGATGAACATCTCTGTACGGAATGGTGGGCCGGATCATTTCAATCGCCCTTTCGTTGGCAGCAAGAACAATGGCATAGATGTCTTTTTGAAGGACAGAAAATTTTCCGCTGACAGGAAAAGTTCGCGTGATATCGCTGGCATAGTGCAGCGGCGATTCGGCTCCAGAATCAAGGACTAAAAGATCGCCGTCTTTCATGATGTTTGTATGGGAGTGGCCGTGGAGAATTTCACCGTGGATGGTAAAAATGACGGGAAACGGAACAGCGCTCCCCGAAGAGAGCACCCGTCCCTCCACCTCACCCGCCACTTCCCACTCGTGGAGGCCGGGTCTGGAAATCTTCATGGCCAGACGATTCATCTCGTAGCTGATCGTTAAGGTCTCCTCGATTTGCATTATCTCTTCATCCGATTTTACGGACCTCTGAGCAACCACGGCCTTGATCAACGCTTTGGAGGCCATCGTATTCACTGTCGAACTGGGAATCCCAGTGAGGCGTTCTATCTTCAACATATTGTTCGATCTGTACTGGGGTAAAAAATGGATCGGCCTCTTCTGGCGAACCGCTTTCTTAAGCTTGGGTTCCAGTTTTTCCAATGGCTCTGAAAAACGGACGCCCACTTTTCGCGCCTTCGCGCTCAGAATTTCCTGCGGCCCCATCCAGATGATGTCATCCAATGTGCAGTCATGTCCGAACACGATGTCTTCATCCTGATCAATATCAATGACTGCAGCCAGACCGGGAAAATCAAGCCCCCAGAAATAGAGAAAGGAGCTGTCCTGCCGGAAAGGATAGGTGTTGGCAGGATAATTCATGGGACTCTCATCATTGCCAAGAAAAAGTACAATTCCTTTTCCAATTTGATTCTGCAAAAGTTTTCTGCGCTGAATGTAGACGCTTTTTTCAAACATATCGCTTCCCTTCATGCTGTATGCTCTTTCACCGGATCAACGACTTGTCAAAATGTGCGTCGGAGGTAAAACCCACAGGGGTTCAAAAGCTTTCGACCAAGCGCATCGTACAAGGACCTTCTTTCGTCTCTCTGAAAAAAGTTAATAAGAATATCGAAAATAGCAAGCATTTTTCAACTTGACATTGTAAAATGTATTGTTTACTATTTAACAAATTTTGGATTTAAAAATGATGCCCCGCTTTGCTAAAATTCTTCTCATCGTTTTTTTCATCCTTGTGACCATCGTGCTGCTTTTGTGCGGTTTGGGGTATCGCCTGGCGACCCGTTCGCTTCCGAAAACTCAGGGGGAAATCGTGCTTGGGAAGCTTCAAGAGCGCGTGCGTGTATATCGGGATGCCTATCACGTTCCCCACATTGTTGCCAAGAACGAACACGATCTTTTTTTCGCGCAAGGATTTGTCACGGCCCAGGATCGGCTCTGGCAGATGGACCTCTGGAGAAGGGCAGCCGAAGGGAGACTCTCCGAAATCTTTGGACGCTCCACCTTGAAAATGGACAGCCTGATGCTCACCGTTGGCATCAAAAGGACAGCGCAGCGCATTGTTCCTGTGCTTTCTGCAGAGTCGCGCGCGATTTACCAAGCCTACGCCGACGGGGTAAACAGCTACCTTGAGAAAAACGCAAACCGACTTCCTTTGGAATTTACATTTCTCAACTACCGCCCTTCGTCCTGGGAGATCGGCGATTGCATTGCCATCACCCGATGGTTCGCATGGCAATCCAGCAACGCATGGAAAACGGATGCCACGCTGGGTGCTGTGGTGGAAAAGATCGGCCTGCCCAGAGCAGAAGCGCTGTTTCCTTCTTGGGACAAAAACACAACAACAAAAAATTTCTGGAACGATCAGAAGTCGTCTCCCCTCTTTGAAAAATTTCTTTCAAGATGGGAATCCGATGCGTTCCTTGAAACGGGCTGCGGAAGCAACAGCTGGGTCGTTTCAGGAGAGCGATCCGCCACGGGAAAGCCCCTTCTGGCCAACGATCCACACCTTTCGTTGACCAGTCCTTCCATCTTTTACGAAACCCATCTGGTAGGCGGCGGATTTCAGGTTTCCGGACTCTCCCTTCCGGGTCTGCCGGGTGTGATCATCGGCCAGAATGCAAACATCGCCTGGGGATTGACCAACCTGATGGCAGACGATCTGGATCTTTTTGTCGAAACGCTTCACCCTGCCGATTCCACGCAATACCTCTGGGGAGGAACCTATCGAAAAATCGAGGTGGTAGAGGAAGAAATCCCCATAAAAGCAGGCCCTTCGCTTCGCATGAAGATCTTTCTAACCCATCACGGGCCCGTGGTGTCTGATGTGCTTCCAGCCCAAGGCCAACACCGCAAGGCGGTCTCTCTCCGCTGGACAGGCCACGAGGTGAGCGATGAAGGTCTCGTCTATAGCCGTCTGAATCGAGCCAGCGATTGGGATGCGTTCCAAGAAGCGTTGCGATCTTACGGCATCTCTCCCCAGAATTTTATCTATGCGGACAGGGAAGGAAACATCGGCCTTCAGGCTGCAGGGAAAATCCCCATTCGAACCGGAGGCCTCCGCTTCCTTCCTCAAAACGGTCAGGATCCAGAAGCCGATTGGAAAGGATGGATTCCGTTCGAAGATCTTCCCGCAATCAAAAATCCGCCGGCAGGATGCATTGCCACGGCCAACAACAAAATGGAGAGCCGTACCCTCATTTCCGACGTGTGGGCGCTTCCTTCACGGATCGAACGCATTCGCCATTTGCTTTCGGAAAAGGAAACATTTTCGGTCATGGATTTTAAACGGATTCAAGCGGACGTCCTATCACCCTATGCCAAAGAGACGATGGATTGGGTACTTCCCGGGATACGTACGGCTTTCCCCGGAGACTCCGATGTGGAACTTCTGAGAAAGCTCTCCTCGTGGGACGGAGAGATGAGAGCCGGAAGTCTTGAAGCCGCTTTCTTCGAGGTGTTTCTCCAGAAACTGCTTTCGAATCTACTGCAAGAAGAACTGGGAGATTCTCTTTTTGCATCCTACATGGATCTCTTTTCCATTCCCCTTGCAGCGTGCCAGCAACTGATAAAAGAGCCACATTCACCGTGGTTTGCCAACCTATCGCTTGAGGAGCAGATCAAAACAAAAAATGCCCTTTTGATAAAAAGCTTCAAAGAGGCAACTGCTTTTCTGAAAGGGCGCATGGGTGATAATCTGTCCCGCTGGTCGTGGGGAGAACTTCATGCCCTTGTTTTTGCACATCCCTTGGGAACGCACCCCCTCTTGGGAAGGACGTACAATCTGGGCCCCTTTCACATCGGTGGTTCCGGAACCACTGTAAACTGCCTTGGCTACGCCATGAAAAAACCGTACGATGTGGTCTGGGGGACCTCGGCCCGTTTGATCTGTGATCTCGGCAATCCGGACAATTTTCTGTCCGTCATCCCCACAGGCCAATCGGGCCAGCCGATGGACAAACATTACAGAGATCAACTCGAATTGTATCTCAACAATCTTTACCACCCCAACCTGATGGACACTGCTCGAATCGTCCAGTCCGACTGGAATCTTTTGATACTCAAACCGGAGGGTTCCGATGAATGATGCACAAGAACAGCACAAGACCATAAACGAACTGACACCAGGAGAAAACGTTATTGGTTTTTATGTTGTCCGGAAAACAGAGCTCAAAACAAAGAAAGACGGTGTTCCCTACATGCTTTTGGAATTGGGGGACTCGACAGGAAGGATCACGGCCACCCTTTGGGACGAAGCAAAAACAGTGTATGATTCTCTTCATGTGGGCGACATTGTGAAGATCAAAGGATCCGTCATGACGTACAAGGATCAGATCCAAATCTCTGTGGAAAAAATCCGAAAAGCGGAAGCCGAGGATCGCATCAACGCAAAGGATTTCGTTCCCCAAAAAGATGTGGATATTAAGAATCTTTTTCGTACATTAAACGAAAAAATAGATTCTGTACAAACACTCGCCCTGAGAAATTTGCTTCTGACTGTTTTTAACGATCCGGAGTGGAAAGATCGGTTCAAAGAAGCCCCGGGCGGCAAACTCTGGCATCATGCCTATCTCGGAGGCCTTTTGGAACACACCCTGGCCGTTGTGGAACTCTGTGAAACCATGGCGCGACTCTATCCCATGACGGACAGAGACCTCTTAATCACAGGCGCTCTGCTTCATGATATCGGAAAAATCGAGGAGTACGGATACGATCAGGGATTTATTGATTACACAGACGAGGGAAGGCTCTGGGGCCACATCTCTATCGGCGCGCAACGGGTGAGAGCCAAGATCGAAGAAATGGAAAAGAAGGAAGGATTTCCTACCGAGTTGAAGAAACACCTCGTACACCTCATCTTGAGCCATCAGGGTGAACTGGAGCACGGCTCGCCGGTCCTTCCTGCTACCCTGGAAGCCATCATCCTCTACTATTCCGACGAGATGGATTCAAAAGCCAACGCCATTCGTCACATCATCGAAAGGGACAGCGAACCGGGGCGAACGTGGAGCAAATTCATACCGATTCTGGAACGATTTATCTATCTCAAAAACCATGAAAACGAAGAAGAACAGGGAGTTGAAACAGCGTTTGAATGAATCTCCCCGCAGGAAGGAGGGAAGAATAGGTTTCTATCTTTTTTCTAAGAGGGAAAGATTTTTCTCTGATTCAAGACACAGTTTCATAAATTCAAGAGATGTGCACCCCATCCGGGTGTTTTAAAAAAATAATACAAAGGACGTTTCACTAACAAGGAGGGAATCACTATGCTGACCACAAAACGTGTTGTTATTGCCACCATCTGCGGGTTTATCTTCGGACTGGTGTGCATGTATCTTGCCAGTTCCAATCCAAAAGCGACTGAATCCTTGTCCACAGCAATGAAATGGACCATCATTTTAAGCCGTACATTGATGGGCTTTACTCTCGGCATCAGCGCCTTGCGATTGGCCTGGTGGTTGCACGCGGTCGTCATCGGAATCATCACCAGCCTGCCTATGGCTGCACCCGTAGTGCATGATATGAATATAGCCATCGGCACTGTTGTTCTGGGCATTGTCTACGCCCTGCTCACCGAACTGATTACCACCGTGCTCTTCAAAGCCAAGGCAGCAGGAAGAAAGTAAACCGAACCGGAAGTTGGTAATCCTGTACATATTTTGAAGAAACCTTCCAGAAAGCACAACCTCTGGGAGGTTTTTTTATACTATGCACTTCTTAAAAAGTGCTTGATCAATTGGGACCAATACAATGTGTTTGACAAGAGTTTTAATTTCTCATCATTCCGACGTTACTATTCCACTACGTAAAGGAGTTCATACGATGAAAACACGATCTGCTGTTCTCATGGTGTTGTTTACGACCTTCCGGCTAATCGCTCAGGATGTCCGTCCAGTTTGTGATAATGTCGGTTTCTGCTGGAATGCCGACCAAATGGAGCGGCTCATCAAATACGTGCAGACGATTGAGAAAGACCCTCCAGCGAAGCAACGCTTCATTGCCGGTATCTCGGCGCACGATGATTACCTCTACGCTGCTCGAATATATTTCCCACTCTTCCGGACAATTAAGACAAAAGAAGTTGTGATCTTTGGAGTAACCCATGGGAAAGTGAGGAAAGAAATCGGCGATCCCCAGGGGATTCTCCTTCTTGATGAATACAAGGCGTGGAAGGGGTGCGGTCGAAATATTGAAATTTCCCCGTTGCGAGAATTCATCAAAAGCAAACTGGACACCCAATATTACCGCGTGAGCAACACGGCTCATCAGCTTGAACATTCCATCGAAGCGATGGTGCCTTGGCTACAATATTACAATCCGGAAGTCAAAATTACACCGATAATGGTGACAGCGATGTCGTTCGAGCGGATGGATGAAGTGTCTGAAAAACTCTCTATGGTCATCGCAGAGTATGTAAAAAAGAACCATTTGACGCTCGGAACGGATATTTTCTTCCTCTGTTCTTCAGATGCAAACCATTATGGCAAGGATTTCAACAACGTTCCATTCGGTGAAGATGCAAACGCTCATCAACAGGGAATTGATCAAGACCTTGGATTTGTGAACACGTGTCTCGTGCAAACGATGGATGCAGAGAAAGTTCACGGATTGCTTGATGAACTTCAAAAAGTCTACTGGTGTGGCAGGTATTCCATCTCGTTTGGGATGCTCACGGTTGAAAAGACGGTCAACACCCTGTATGGGAAAAAGTTAATGGGAACTCTCCTGCGCTACTCGGATACCTACACCGAAGGAGTTCTTCCCTTGACGAAAACTGGGATGGGAATTACTGCCGTATTCTCGCTGAAGCATTGGGTGGGGTGGCTGTCGGCAGGATATTGGATGGAATGAAGCATGGATAACTTCTAAATAGAATAGGAATCTCTCCCAAAGGCCGCATTCGCAATACAAACAGACTGCATATCGGAAACGCTGGTCACCAATTGCCACGTATGCGGGAAGGGGACCGTTATTCGCAAAAGCCAAATCCAGGACTGTCTGGAGGAATGACCCATGATCCAAAAAATCCTCCCAATTTCGTTTTTTCGCAGAGGCTCTGCGAAAACGATTGCAGCCCCCAAATGCGAGAGCCCTTGCGGGACAAGAATTATTTCTTTTTTCCTTGTGAAATACAGTAATGAAATTCATAAATAATAATTAGACTGCGATTCTTCTCTTTATCGAATTTTTTATCGAAAAAATAACTTGACAATGCGTGTTTGATTTTGTATATATAAAAAGTGGTTGATTATTTGTTCTTTTTACATGGAAGGAATTCTTTTTCATGGGAGCCGAAGTATTTCTCATTCGGAAGTGGTCGAAGGTAAGGTTTTGGGCGTAAAGGGGAGATGCTTTGGTGACAAGACAGTAGAAAGTTGCGAGTTTGGTAGGATAGACGATCTGCCCACTCCGACTCCCGAAGTGTTATGTCGTGTGGAGAAGGAATGGGTTTTTTTGTCTGCTTGTTGGTGTCACAACTTGAAAGTTCAAGATGTAAGAGGATATTTGCTGGTTATAGGGATCGGTTATTTACCAGAACAACACAAGTCATAGGAGTCATCATGCGCCTGTGGCGCACCCGAAACGATGAAAATGAACAAATAAATTTTCGAAGGAGCTATTAGTCTATGAAATCTGCAAATCCAGTTATCTTTTTGATAGTGTTAGCAACCGCTGTGGGATTGCAGGTTGGATGCAAAAACACTGTTACGGAATCTAAAGTTGGACCATCTGATTCTACGGATGTTCAACCATCCGATTCAACGGAATTCAATCCACCAGTGGGTCAATGGCAGTTGTTGGGTTTGGAAAATGAAACAATCAAAGCAATTGCGCTTGACCCCCGCTCTTTGCAGAAGATTGTTTATGCTGGCAGTGAGTTTAATTTCAGTGCAGGCTGGCAAGGGAAACTATTTAAAAGCACGAATTACGGCATAACGTGGGATACTCTGCTCGTGGGAGGCAGCTACCGGGCAATACTTTTAGATCCCTCAAACCCGGATATTGTGTATGCCCTACCGGGATCAATTAGGAAAAGCACGGATGGTGGGGCGACATGGAAAGTCGTGATGAACGGCATTAAGCTTGACTGGGAGACACGTGTTCAATCCCTGGCCATTGATCCACAAAATCCGAATATTCTTTATGCAGGGACTGGTGGATTTTATGGGGGAACACTCTACAAAAGTATGGATGGAGGGAAGAATTGGGAAGACATTTTAGAAGGTGAGTTGGATGGAGATGGTGTTATCAGTTTAGCAATTGATCCCCAAAATACCAATACTATCTACGCCGGTACTGCGTGGCGTGGATTGGTGTTAAAGAGTACCGATGCGGGTAAAAGTTGGAGCAAGACCGGTTTGGGAGAAACAGGACAACTTATAGATCTCGTGGCAGTGAATCCGACCAATAGCAATATCGTTTTTGCCGGCGTGAGATTCGAAGGACTTTATATCTCTAACGATGGTGGCGTTAATTGGGAAAAAGAAAACCTCCCTGATAGTGTTAAAAATTGCGCGGATTTGGTTTTTGATCCATCAAATGACTCTAATATTTATGCTGCCACAGGTTTCGGCTGTTATAACAAGAAAGGTGTTAATTCTCCTTGGATAGAAATGAATGAAGGTTTTTTAAGAAAGTCCGTAAATGTACTTAAGCTGTCAAATCTTCATAATTTGTATGCTGGAAAAAGTACTCTTTGGGAGGACGAAGGTGGTGGGATTTATGTTCGCAGAGTTGAATAAATTACAAAATTATGAACGTTCCCCTCCTTATCAAAATAAATGCGCCCTCGAGGTCATTGACTCGGTAAAGAACCCGGCAAGATTCTAAGGAATGGCAATGTATCCTCAGGGGGCGCTTTTTCTTTGTAATATAAATAACCTTGTGTTGTAAAGTGCAAAGCAATTAAATTATCATGATCTTTTTCAACAGCATAAGGAGAAAAACTCATGAAACCGAGAATGTTGTTAAATTTCTGTTGTGCTTACTTTGTTGTGGCTTTTATAATGATTGGTTCAACGAGCTTTGCTCAACAGAGGGTGGCAGGGAAAGCAATTAAGTCAGGAATTTGGAATGAACAGGAAGTAAAATACATTGATGGCGAGATTGCAATTAAAATTAAGGAGGGTGTTTCACCGACCCAATTAAATCCGATACTGAGTCAAGTTCAAGCAAAGATAAAACAGAATTTTGATGAACTGCGTTGGGGTTGGGTAGAGCTTCCAGAGGGTACCGACATTATGCCTGCAATTTCAAGATTTCAAAAATCAGCTTTGGTTGAAGTTGCGGAGCCGAATGTGTTAATGAGAACTGCTCTCGAGCCCAATGATCCCTTTTTCAAAGGGACAGGTTATGCGATGTACCCACATCAATGGGCTTTGAAAAATACGGGACAGTCACCACCCAGCGGGACGAATGATGCAGATATTGATGCTCCTGAAGCATGGGGACTCACTACGGGAAGCTCAAGTGTGATCATAGCGATTCTCGATTCAGGCATTCCCATGTGGAATGGATCACTTTGCCATCCGGATCTTAATGACCCTAATAAAATAATTTTAGGTCCCGATTATGTTGATCCACCCGGCACCGAAGAATACACTGAAGGTGTTCGTGATCGACGCGGTCACGGAACCCACGTGGCAGGTATAGCAGCAGCAGAAACGAACAACAGTACGGGAATAGCAGGTGTTGCCTGGTATTGCAAGCTCATGATCATTCAAGTATTCGACGCGTATGGCAGTGGCCCAGCACAAGCATTCTATAATGGTGTCAAGTATGCCGTTGATTACTATCGCAATAATCCGACCAAGAGGATCGTTATCAATTTTAGTGCTGGTACTACGTTATTTATACAACAAGTATTAGATGCAGTGATTTATGCTAACACATACGGTGTTACCCTCGTTGCTTCAGCAGGAAATAATTTTGGAGGTGCGGTGATATATCCGGCAGCTTATTCGGCTTCTTACTCCAACGTTATCGCTGTCTCATCTACCGACCATAACGACACTTTTTCCACATTCTCAAGCGCAGGATCACAAGTCAATGTAGCTGCACCTGGGGGGTTTGGTGGATATGTGGAAGGTGATACCTTAATACATTGGGATGGTCCTCTAAATCATGGTCGTAACATCTATTCAACAACCCCCAACTATTCGTTTACATTGCAATACGATCCAGAATATTACGACGATCCTTTTGAAAGTGACATTACCCAAGGCTATGGTTACCTTTCGGGCACTTCAATGGCTGCGCCACATGTCGCTGGTACAGTGGCTTTAATGCTTTCTCTTAATCCTTCGCTGACCCCTGTCCAGATCAGAAATACTTTACAACTTTCAGCCGATAAAGTCCCCGGTATGGGAGGCCAAAATTTTACCAACAAATACGGCTACGGTCGTATCAACGCTAACAAAGCTGTCCGTAATCTATACGTACCGCAGGAATATCCCACTATTTCATCTGCATTAAATGCAGCCATATCTGGTGATACAGTCGTTTTAGCCTCTGGCACCTATACCGGAAACATTTCCATGAAAGCGGGCGTTGACGTAGTCGGTTCAGGAAGTAGTTCAACAATACTAAACGGAGATGTCGCGTTTTATTATGATGACGGAGCAGGACTTGAATATTTAACAGTCAACGGCCTGATGAGTGTTAATTACTCCGACGCCTATTTATCCTATGTCAATTTTGGCTCTTCGGGCCATATGGTCATTACAGGCTCAAACATAAGCGCGCCATTGAATATGCTCACTGCCGAATGCTCACAAGGCTGGTGTATTGATGCGATATCGGGCACTTCGATTGTCATGGAAGGCGGGTCATTTAAGAAAAAATCCACCGAAGCCTTTTATTTTGGGGGCAGTTCGGATGGAGAGTTTTACAACACAAGATTTTGTCAGAACAACCTTGACATACACACAGACTACGCATCACAAGCAGATCTGGATGGATGCACATTTAGCAGCAGACAGGAAGGGAATTCAGTGGAAGGCAATGTTTACTGGGACGATTGGGATTACTGCAGAATGGGAAAAGCAGCAGCTTTCCCCATGACGTTATTAAAAACCGGTGACAGCGATCCCATACGTGATGAATACAAAGCATTGCTTGCCGATTACAGATCACTCACCGCAAAGATCAGAAAAGACAAGAAAGAAGGGAATTCCCTTGAAATCTATGCATCAGAAATAAACGACGTCGTAGCCGGACTAAAAGAGTTCATAGAAAAAAACGAGACGAGTCAATATGCTCTTTTGGCACTTGGAAAGATCAACACACTGTTGCGAACAGTAGAGAAAGATGAAGCGTTGGCGTTCTATCTGAAAGAACTGGCAAAGGACGAAGAACTGGAGCCCTATGCAGTCAGTTTTCAGGTACAATTGGACATAAAAGCGAAAGACGAAACAAAAGCGATCAAAGAGATTGACAACCTGTTAAAGAAGTATCCTGAGCATGTACTTGTCATAGACTGGCTATACAGCAAGGGGATTATTTACAAATACGGTTTGGAAGAACCGACAAAAGCAGAAGCGATGTTCAAATTAGTCATCGAAAAATATCCGGATCGCCCGACGGCCGAATCGGCGCGAGAAGAGTTGGAAGGCATGGGACAGAAACCTCTTGAAAAAGAAGTAGCAACAACCAGAGAACCTGGTGCACTTTCTGTACAAAATTATCCCAATCCATTCAATCCGGAGACGACCATTCAATTCACACTTCCGGAGCAGGGCAGAGTGACCCTGAAGATATTTGACGTGATGGGCCGAGAAGTCAAGACGCTTGTGGATGAAGAGCGATTCGCAGGTCCGTACACGGCCCTGTGGGACGGAAAGGACACATTCGGACGATCTGTGGCATCGGGGATGTATTTTTATCAGATTCGGTTTAAGGACAATGTGTTGACAAAAAAGTTTACGCTGATGCGGTAGACATATTGCAATCACATTTTATGTACTTGCTTGCCACACACCTTAAGGTGTGTGGCAAGTTTGTTT
>Ga0172362_10001502_pt1 | contig 19927 bp, 11 predicted proteins | sample LakKivs1_kivu2a2_FD_114534 | JGI IMG/M metagenome (GOLD analysis project Ga0172362, IMG submission 114534) | Sediment microbial communities from Lake Kivu, Rwanda - Sediment s1_kivu2a2 | ecosystem: Environmental > Aquatic > Freshwater > Lake > Sediment | place: Rwanda: Western Province, Lake... | reverse complement strand
TTCTGAAAGCGTAAATGAAAATGATAGAAAAATTTTTGAGTCTTTGATGATGGAAGAAATTGTTTATGATAGGGTTGTAAAAGTTGAAGAAGTTGTATCTGAACATCCCTGGGTTTATGATTTAACCGTGAAGCAGACACGTAATTTTAACATTTATAATGGTTTGTGCATGAGAGATACTTTTCATAATGCGGGAGTAGGTGCGAAGGCTGTTGTAACATCTAAAGGTGTTCCAAGAATTCAGGAGATTATTAATGTGGCTAAAACAATTAAGAGTCCATCTATGAAGATTTATCTTAAAGATGAATTTACATCTGATGTGAATAAGGCTAAATTGATTAGCAATCAAATTGAATTCACTAAATTGCAGGATATTGTTGATAAAACAATGATTATCTATGAAAATCCTACTCATGAGACTAATGAAAATGAGGATTTAGAGTTTATTCAAACTTATCAGGAATTTGCTGAAATGATTGGCGTGTCACAATGTCCAGAAGACCAACTTAGCCACTGGGTTTTAAGAGTTATCTTTAATAAAGAAAAGATGATGAATAAAAACATTTATCTGGCTGATATTCAAGATGTTATTCAAAGAAATGATAATGATAATGATATTCAATGCACATTCTCAGATGATAATGCTAAAGAACTTATTATGAGAATTAGACCACGCGAAGATAGCTACGATGGAGATTATCTTGGATTCTTACAAGAACTTGAAAAAATATTAATGAGCATTACCATCAGAGGTATCCCTAATGTCGAAAAAGTTGAACCAGAAATGATTAAACGCGTAAAATACAATGAAGACGGTAGCTATTCACAAAGCAGTGAATGGTATCTTATTACATTAGGCGTTAATCTACTTGATGTTCTTATGAATGAAAATGTTGATACTAATCGAACATTGAGTAATGATATTCACGAGATTAATGAAATCTTTGGAATTGAAGCTACAAGAGCTATTATCCTAAGAGAATTAGTTATGGATGATTATGAAGTCAATTACAGACATTTAAGCTTACTTGGTGATATTATGACTCATAGAGGTGTCATTATGCCTATTGAACGTCATGGTATTAACCGGTCAGCAGAAAGAGGACCCATTGCTAAGGCTACTTTTGAGGAAAGCACAGAAATTTTGGTGAAAGCATCGACATTTGGTGAGAAAGATAAGATGGGTGGAGTTAGTGCGAATGTTATGTTTGGACAATTACCTAAGGTTGGAACGAATGCATTTGATTTATTACTTGATGAGAGTAAGTTTTTAAGTGAAATGAAATTAGTTAGAGAAAGAGAAAAAGAAAAGAAAGAAGAAGTTAAACCAGTAAATTCTGAAGCAATTGAAAGTAAATTGGTTAATGAATATGATGAGAATATTGGTGAAAATATTGATGCTCAATTTGATTTTGTATTTGATGCCACAAAGAACCCTGAAAAACAACTTCCTCCACACATCTTCCCAGATACAGGCATTGAAGTTAAAGAAACACCTAAAAAGAAAAAGATTACCATGAAGAAGAAATAATCAATTAGACTTGATGAAATTTAAAATTAATAAAAAAATTATATCTATGATATAATTTTTTTTACATAAAACATTATTAGTCGATTTTTCTCATAAATGAGAAAAATTGATAATAAGTTTTTTTACATAAAACATTATTAGTCGATTTTTCTCATAAATGAGAAAAATTGATAGTTTTTGTAATTAATTATAGTAATATATAACACAAATGGAAAATGATATTGTTACGATTTGGTCAGTGCTCAAAAATGAGCCACTTTTAATTAAATGCTGTAAGGAGAACAATGATCAAGAATTTTTTACAGTATTACACCCTGATTTTAATATTAATGTGTTACAATGGTTATTATGGTATGTTGGGTCTGGAGTCCGTTCATTTGTTCAAGTCAAATATGGCTCTTTTTCGAGAAAGGATTGGGCTTTCCATAAAATTGAGATATTATATAATAATCTCTCAAAAGAAATCTGGAAAGAACTTGTCCATTCATCAACAGGATTTTCAAATAAATGTAAAACTATTCACTACTTCACAAGAAATGCATATACAATCGATATAAAACACCTTGAAGAAATAAATAAAATGTTTGATTCAGTTAATGGTAGATTCGCGTATAGTCATATAGCAGATGAATATGGTTACACACCTGGAAAATATGTAGAATTTCATAGAAAAAGACAAGAAATATTTCGTAAAAAAGCAAAGACAAAAGTAGATAATATGGTTAAAAAATATCATGAACTTGAATCTTCACTTAAAAACGAACTACATCTATCAACAATGATTGAATATTATGATGAAATAAAAGAAAGATCTAATCAAGGTTTTATTGAAAATAATCCTATTATTAGAAAAAAAATTATTGATATCATTAAATCAAGAATTGAAGTGTTCCTTATTCACGAAAATCTATTCAACGATGAACTAACTAAAATTGAAAAAGAAGAAGAAAAATTAAACAGAGGCCTATCCCAAGTTAGTAATCACTCATGGATTATCAACGCATACAAAAATATAATCAAAGGAACCAACGAAGAAAAAATAATTGATAATTACCTATCAATTAAAAAAATTAATCTTTATAATGATACCACAAATTAAATGCCCACTTCTCACCTACCGACACTGGAACCGACCTATGCGTAGAATCATAATTTATCTTCCCATCCTTCGTATAATTCTCAAAATATATCATCCTACCCAATTTCGGCTTTATCCTCAAATTTAACTTCGGAAACTCAGTCTCTCCCCCATCCACCACATCATTCAAATAAAATAAACAAGTCATCTTCCTATGCTTTATACCCTCCTTACTATTCCTCTCCGGACTCGGATCCACATGCGACCTATACTCCTCCCCAGGACCATAATGTATCACCTGAAAAAATGGATCAAAATTTCTTCCAGGCTTATTCAACAACAAACTTACCTTCTTAAATACCTGAAAAATATCCTCATCCTCTATATACTTCAAAAAATACGATGAACCCGTCCTTATTTGTGAAACCTTCGCACTTGTCCCAGTTCCAACCTGCGCCCTCTCCATCTTATCCTTACAATAATCTATTATCAATTTACACTCCTCCGGACTTAAAAAATTATCTATGGTGAAAATCAATGGCTTCTTATGAACAACATCCAATTTTCTCTCATCCATTTCTTAATACTACAAATTTTTTTTAACCTTAGAACTCAAATAACCCAATATCTCTCCCATCACCCTACAATCCACCTCATTATACCTCACAATCTCACCCATTCCACCCACCTCCCTCAAACTCTCACCACTCCTCAAACCCTTAATCAACACCCCATTCGCACCTAAACCATCCACTATACTATCACCCCAATCCACCCCTATATAACCCAACTTCTTCATATTCCTCGCAACATCCTTCAAACTAAAACTTCTCATACCCTCAAAAACTATCCCATTCCCCTTAAATATCCTATACAAATCCAACCAATCAAATTCTCCCCTCACCCTCCAATCTCTCTTCAACCTCCCATATAACACCGGCTCAGCCTGCGTCCAATGCACCAACTGAAACCCATCATAATCCCTCGACACATCCCTCATATACCCAATCCAACTTAATACATTCCTCTTCTCCGCCCTCTCACTCAACTCCTCCGGTATAAATACCCTATAAACCCACCTATCATCATCATAATACCCCACACCAATCATATACAAATGAACTCTCGTATCCTTCCCAAAACTAAAATCACAACCATTTATATACTCAAAATCCACATAAAAATTTAATATACCCCCCCTAACCAATCCACCCAAATCCAACTCCCCATGACCAAACTCCAAATCACCCAACATCTTCCCAACTATCTCACCCTTCTCCGGACTTAAATTACCCATCAAACTTCCCCCACCATTCACATCATCCCTTATCCTCACCGATACATTCCATATACGCGTTAACTCACCAATCTTATTAGATACAATCTGCTTAGCATTATGCCACGGATAATCATTCCTATTCTTCATATTCGGCCTCAAACTACTCACATGCGGATTATATACATCCCAATTCATACCCACCCTCTTCACCTCCCTAACCCAATTTAAAGCCAAACTCACATCCCCACCAATCAACTCATCATTAAAATCTATCCCTCCCAACCTCTCCAACCCAGAATAAATTCTTCCCCCCTCCAACAACCTCCTACCCAATATAAATGCCCTCGACTGCCTAAATTTATCCCCAACCCCATAAAATAATCCATCCAATATACTATTATAAATATACAACTGCGCCTTATACGCCCTCTTCCCACCATCATTCAACATCCTACCATTCTTTCCAACATGTATCGTCGAACACTTCACATCTATCACATAATAATTCCAACAATAATCCACTACAGTCGGCTTTACCAACCCACAATCCAATCCAAATATCTCCCCAATTACATCTCCCCTAACCAATAAATCAGGTATACCATAAACATCCAATTCACTATCCCACAAATAACCCTGATAAATTATCTGAATACCATTTCTCATAGCATTAATTGTATCATCAATCCCCTCACCACAAAAATGATTATAACTTTCTCGTATATCTATAAAAGTATAATCCTTCTTTCTTAATTCCTCAATAACATAATCCTCAAACTCATTACCACGACTCATTATATGCTCTATATAACTATTACTTGAATCATCCCTCACAAAACCCTTCAACTCACCATAATGCTTAAACCAATCTAAAATTGGGTCATTAATAAAATAATTACGCAATTCAGTCGCAGAAATACCATAATCAATCTTTCTCCTCTTATTACTAATAAAATTCTTAACAGAATCCTCAAAAACCATTTTTTATATAATTATAAAAAACGCTTTAACCCAATTATTACTCCCTATCTTCTCCAACCCCAAAAAAATCTCTTATCACATCCGGCAAATCCCTCCTCTTAAATATATAATTACCTACCCTACTAACCGCACCATAACTACTCCTCCAATCCATCTGCTGCTCCAACAACATAATAAAATCCTTCTTCCTATTATACATATACCCATAAAATCCCTTAGGATTTGACTTCCTTACCCTCTTCTCCAATACCACTATATTCATACCCAAAGCCTGCGATAACACAAATATATCCACCATATTCGCCGGATAATCATCCGTCAATATAAACTCTCTCAACTGCTGTATTGTATTCACATTCTTATACAAATTTCCATTAAAATGCTTATACAAAGCTATCAACCGATTCACCCCATTCTTAATCTCCCCATTCACCCCCTTAAAAATAGGCTCCTCACTTATCTCCTGCGAAGTTATCCTCTCTACCTTCTGTATCTCCAAACTCTTCACACTCTTAACCGTCTTCAAATGATTCATCGTATCACCCAATATCCTTAACATCGCACTATATAACGTATCCTTCTTCATCTTATCATCATAATACATCACCTTCGGCCCAAATATCTTCTTCCAATAAGACGGCAATGGCTGCAAATTTAACGTATTTAAAGTCAATTCTGCTGAAGTACTCAAATACTTATTCTTATTAACCCCCTTATAATTAGGCTCAACCTTACTAAACAAACCATTCGTCCTCAACTCATACTCCTTCTTCTTCTTAAATAACTCCGCAACCTGCTTCAACAAATCCTTAGAACCATCTATCATAATCTCATCCTCCCTCTTCTCAACAACCTTACTTATTATCTCATCCAATTTATCATATATTATTTCATCCCTCAATAAAGGTATATTAACAATCTCCTCAGTCAATTTCTGCACAAAATAAGGAAATAATTTTACCTTATCAAATGGACTTTTATCCAATACTATCAACTTACACTCTCCACCCGAAAAATAACAATGCATACTACTCAAACACTTCGAACTCTCCTTACTACTCCCACAAGTCCTCCTCAATTTAGGCTTCACATACCTCTCTATCGGAAAAGGCAGATTCTTCAAAACAACTACAATCTTTCTACATATCTTCTCCAATATCTTATAAATCTGCTGCTTCTTATCCCTCTTACTTATATCCTTACTATCCAATATCTCAATTATCTTCTCTTTTTCAGGTAATACCTGCAATTTACGCGCTACCTCCAATCTTAAACGCTCATAAGATTCCTGTATATAAATATAATATAATGTCATCAAAGCTCTTTCATTCATCATCTCCTTCCCTTCTGATATGAACTTATCCACATTATAATAATACTTACCCGATGCCTCCAATAAACCAAAATCTCTCAAATCTCTTCCAACCGGTATTATACTATTATCCTCCAATTGTATCGCATTTACCTGCCCAGTTGCCATCTTAAACGCCCTCATAGGCTCATAAGGATAATTATAATTTTTAACAATATCTTTATAAAATTTTAACGTGTATTTTAAGTTTTTAGGATGCCAATTACTAATAATTTCTACATCAGATAATACCCCCTGCGGCTTAAACGGCATTAAATATCCCTCCTCAGATACAAAAGCAAAAGCCTTATTATAACTATCCTTTACCTGACCCTTAATCTTTTCTTTATAAGTTTCCAATATTTCCTTAGCAGTTATCTGCGACTGAATCGCAAAATATTTATTACCTAATGAATTTTTACGTATTCTTTCCCAATCAACTAATTGCTTACTAATACAGTGAGTTGTAGCCATTTGATATAATTTTGATATATTTGGATCATCTTCATTTAAAATCTTTTTAAAATTCAAATTACCTTTTTGATTATGGAAATAATAAACTGGCTCATAATATCTACCATCTGTATAAATAATAACTGACTTCCTTCTCGGATTATAAAACTCAATCGCATTAAATCCAACCGGACAAATAATAGAACGAGAATTTAATATATAAATATTTAAACCATCCTCCTCCAATATCCTTGGCCTCGACAAATAATCCCACAAAAACTCCTCAGTTATCATCTGATTATTACTCATCATATAAGCCCTAAAATTATCTATTGGATTACTCTTACTTATATCAAATACTACCGACAACTCCCCATGATTTAAACTATCAAACATCTTCTGATCCAATTTTCTCATAAATAATTCCGTCTTTAAAGAATTTATATCCAACTGCATCTTCTGCTCAACTACCGACACTATCGCCTCCAAAAATGACTGATTCGCATCATTCTTCACCCCATACCTCAAATAACATCTCGCATCATTCGGCATTTTACCAGTATCACACCTTGAACCCAATAATGTCGCTACATTTGGCGGTAATAATCCCAATCTACCCTTTGGCAACGGCATCTTATCCCTACCCATAACATAATCTATCTCCTCCACTTCATTTCCAGTATTAACATTCTTACCCAAACATTTCATAAATTTACCATACATTGATGAAGATGGAACATCCTGCGGTCTTTTAAAACAACACGGCATACATAAATGCTTCGGATGATAACTCTCATCAATAAATCCAACCCACGGCTGAAATTTTTTAGGGTCAACTACCTTTAACCAAGTTTTTTTACCTTTTTTCTCACAAGATGGACATAACGCCGTATAACAAGTTCCTTCTCTAATTTTACGTTTTTGTATTCTATCTTTAATTAGATCAAATGGAAGAGGTATCTCCTCCTCCGGACAAAATACCTGCGCACAAATATAATAATTTTGTCTATCAGGAGAACTACCATATTTAATAACATTTTTATAAGAACCTGGTAAAATAGCTGGATTTTTAGCCGGATCATTCTTTAAAACAATCGGCTGCCTATCTTGTTGTTGCTGACATTTTCTGGAATATTGTTCGAATTTATCATTCTTTTCAAATTTAAAAATTGGATTATCATAACGCTGAAGACGACGTAATGTATAAAATTTATCTTCACAGAAATCTTCACATACATCGTGTTTTTTATTAACTTTATCACAAGTCATTTTTCGAATATCCTTACCTAAGTCTTCATTTTTAGCAAGATATGAGTTACGGTTAAAATTTCCTTCAGGAATATTCTCAGTGATTTCTTCTTCAATATTTTCATTGGAAGATATATTCACATTCAACTCCTCATTTGCATAAATATTTCCCAATGTATTACCAAAATTATAATAATCCAAATTGGAAATTGGAACTGCATTATTTGCAATTATATTATTAATATTATTTTCAATATTCTCCAATTCACTTAATTCATTAGTAAAAATATCTGATTCTTTTTTCTTATACTTATCAAAATTAAAAAATATATTCATAAATCTCGCAATATATCCACTCGCATTTGTCATCTGGAAAACACTCTTTGAACCATTAATATGTATTTTGCCATGTTTAATTCGTATTTCTATACCCGTTTGTCTTACTTTACCCTGACTACCCATATATCCAAATCTTCTCTCCCAATCTTTATAAGTTTTAATCGCTTCATCCCTTGATTTACCTTTATAATAATTATCGTGCAATAAATCTATAACTTGTTCAGGCAAGATATTGGGATGCTGTTGGATGGTTTTATGAATAAATTCATATTCAAGGTTCATTCTGCTGTAGTAAGAGACGCGTTTAAATTTGGCTAAAAATTCTTCTTTTTCGTAATTTTTTTTAGATAAAATTGGAGAAACAAATGGAGTAAAATATTTATTGGATAACTCATTCATACTACTATAATCAAAATCATCAGCTATATTTACACCCATAATTGAATCCATCATAATTAACCTTGTTCTTCCATGGAATTCAAGTATATTTCTTTCAAATGTTACATCAGGAGCATTCAATTTTAATTTAAAATTTTTAGGAATTTCCATCCGTAATGTTGGATTTACATAAGGTATTTTATTAATGTCATTTATTAATCTACCAATATCTACCAAAGAATCATACACACTTTTCATAGTAGCTGCATACTTCTCCTTAAATGCAATTCTAATTTCTATATTACCATTACGATGTATATTTATTGTCGCATATTTTGGTTCATTATCAATTGTATAAATATATCTTTTTATTGTTAGTCCTCTTACCGAGTATTGAATTTCTTTAATGACTTGATCCGATGCATTTTTAACTTTTTTAGTAGCGGATATCCAATCTTTTACCTGTTTTTCAGAAATAATTCTTTCTTCGATAAGAGGTTGATGAAAAAAATAATATGGGGCAACTGCATCGTCAGGTCTGAAGCGTTTAAATGGAGTTTTTTTGTCGAGGGGGAGTAGGGTAAATATTTTGAATAGGTCAACAAATTCACCTTCGAATTCGTTGGTAATATGAAGTAAAACTTGAATAATTCTGCATCCCGCAAACATTGATTCATCAATTTCAACTTTATTAACAAAGTTGATAAGTTTATCTTCAGTTTTCATCATTTTTCTTGTATTTTCCATTTCATCATAGATAATATCTGAATTTTTATTATATTCCAATAGAGCATGAGGCCAAAATTTAACAAAATATCCATCAATGAGCATTTGGTCAATTTTTATTCCCTTTGAGTTAGCATATGCTATTTCATCGTCAATCATGTGAAGAAAAATTTCATTATTTTGAAATTTAAGATTATTGGTTGCGTCATATAGAATTTGGTCGTTAATGTTGATAACTTCTTCGAATATGATTGATGTTCCATTTTTGGAAACAAAGTATTTGTGGTCTGGTTTAATTTCTTTTTGGAGAAAAGATGGGCCGGCATTTATGTTATTCCAGTATGGTCCTAAGATTTTATAAGAACCATCATCAAGTTTAATCCAAAGTTCTTGGTTTTGTTCGAGTAGTAGGTCTTTTTCTGAGCTAAGAAAACCGAATATTTTCTTGCGGATAACGCTGATAGAATCATCTGTATAAATTTTTTGGTAGATATATTTAAAATTTTTAGTTTTATGTTTGGCTACAATTCCGACATTCTTACCAAAATATTTCTCCAATATATTTTTATCTCTTACCGGTAAAGTTCCTTTCGTCTCTAAATTATAAAGAAGCTCTTTAATATTTTTATCAACGTTTCCGACAAATACATAAGTGCAAGTATGTTGATTTAGACGGTCAATACGAACAATTTTAAATATTTCATCAATATAATATTTTCCTGAGCCACAAATTGTTGAGGTCATTAATATTACAAATAAAATTTTTATTTATAATATTTATTTTTTCTTTAATGGTGTATCTGTTATCTTAATACCGCAGTAATCGTAATTGTCGCTATTAAAATCGATATGTTGATATAGACCCATGGCAGTTGCTTCTTTTAGAATAAATTCAAAATTATCCCAGAATTCTTTAGTATGTCCAACTGATAATGTCATAATATGAGCCATTTCATGTAAAGCGACAAACATAATAACATTTTCTTTAACAAGGCGTTGTTGGCCATCTCTGGAGCGTAAACACAAAACCATTTTTTCACCTTTGTTGATGCTATAGCTGGTGTATTTACTTCCGGGTTCAGTTTCTACGATGTTATCTGGATTAAACTTGCTAATCATTCTACTTATTCTTGGGTCATTTCTATATTTTAATTTCATATTTTCGCAAAATTCTACTAATCTTTTTCTTGTTAGAGCTAATATATCTGCAGCAACTTGTTTATGTTCAAGATTATAAACTAAATATTTTCTTCCATCTATGCGACTTTTTATATAAGATATGTCTTTGTTATAATTTTGGTAAGTGAGAAGAATGGTTGCAATTAGAACTAATCCAATTATAATGTAGGTAAAATTCATATTTTATAATTATTATAATATTATAAATGCGAATTGATGAAATTAATTTTTTTTATATTAATTGTAAAATAGACAACAACAAAAATGAAAATATATTAAAACAATGGAAAGAATGCTGCCATTATTTTGAAAGAGATATAAAATTAAATAGAAGAGATGCTGTTCATTATATTGATTATACTTACCCCTATTTTACAGAATGTTATCAACCAGAAGATTCTAAGATAAAAAACCAAGTTTCCAATCTTGCTGTTCTAAAATCTCATTCCAATTTATGGAAATATATCTGGGATAATGATATTAAATATTCATTTATTTTTGAAGATGATGCAATTATCCCCAACACATTCCTTAAAGATTTAGAAAATATCCTAAATAACAACCAATTCTTAAATAATGACAAAAACTGGGACTCCATCTACTTCGGTATTCTCAGAATGTCCGCAAAAAAAACTATATACAACGATTTCCACCAAATTACCAACAAAAAAGGCTACAATAACGGCCTTCATGCATATATGATTAATAAAAATACAGCAGGTAAATTTTTATCATTATTAGTTAAAATTGGAGCAGTAAATCAGATTGATATATTATTAAGAGATTACGCTCATATATTTAAATTTTATGTTTATAAAGATTTAATAATTAAACAAGAAGTAGATAAATTTCCTTCAACAAGATTGGGAAGATTTGTTAAAGATGAATTTAAATTAACATTTAATGAAATAAATCTTTCCAATTAATCTGTATTATTAATAACAACAATACTAAACCCAAAAATGGAAAAATCAATTTCATATAAAAATTATTAAAACGAGCTACCTTATCCAATTTCTTGTCTCCCTGATTCCCAAAATTCTCCATTATCTCCCCTCCCCTCTTATACAATATCCTCTCATACGGTATCCCCTTCATTTTTAACTCCTTATTACTTAAAGGCTCATTAGGTAACACCAATTTTAATATGTTCTTATAAAAAGTATCCAAAAATTGCTGATTGGGATATTTATATGTAACCCCTCTTGCATTTATCTCCGCCAAATAACACCTATAATCATTATCTATCAAAATATCATATCCCAATATCTTAAAACATTTCTGATTCCCCCTTGGACACTTCAATAAATCTAAAACAGATGTTAATGTCTCCCTCGTAATTTTTACTATCTGTGGTAAAACAACATCATCCCACTTGCTTTTTCCAAAATTTTTCTGAAAATCCTCAGGAACATAAAAAACATTCTTTGGAGTACTCTCACCACTCAAAACTATATCCGGATCAAAAGTATCCTCCATAAACTCCTTATTCGCAGTATATATAAATCCAACCCTACTTAAATATGCAACCTGATAATCCTTCGTCTGCACATATATCACATAAATCCTAAAATGAAACTTCTTACCATTCAATAACAACGGATTCCCAATATAATCCTGTATTATCCAATCATCATACATATCAAACTCATCCAAATGCGCAATCAACTCCATCTTACTCTTAACCAACCCAACACCATTCCTAAATGAATCATTCTCCGGCTTAACAATATAAACCAACGGACCATCCTTAGGATTATTAATAAATAACGATGAAATATCATCTAAATTCTCCCTACTAAAAGACATAGTAAAAGGAAGATATTCTGGACGTTTCTTATAATATTTCATATGCAATTCATACTGTTCCTTCTTATTTCCCAATGGATTTACATTATCCAATTGATTAACTATCTCACATTTATTAAATGTTGGATTCTTCCTATCATTATAATTCACATCACAATAATAAATTTTATTACTACCATCATCCTTAGCCAACTCCCTATAACCCATTCCCTTTAACTGTGCTGAAATCGAATCCTTAAAATAATGATTATCATTTATAAAAGACATTCTTATATAAATAATAGATTTTTAATAAACTAAATATTCGCCAGAATAGCCTCATGAACCGCCTCCATATTCGCCCCAATCACCCTCCCAACCTCCTGCTTCTGCTTCAAAAACACAAATGTAGGCATCGCACTTATATCCATCTTCTCCACAAACTCCGGATTATCATCCACATCCAACTTCCTCACTATTATCCTATTACCATACTCCTCCTCCAATCTCTCCACTAAAGGCGATATCTTCTTACAAGGACCACACCACTTCGCAAAACAATCTACCACCACCAAAACATCCGGATAAGTCTTCAATAAAGCCCTAATATCATCAATATTAGCAAACATACTATTTATTACTATTATTTTTTAACACTTCTTCCGACTTTCTTATCAAATAATAAACTAAATTTGCACTCAACATCCTCTATAAAACAAAATTATTTCCCAATTAAAACCATCGGCTCCCCCAACAACTCATTCCTCACTCTCTCCAATTTTGTTAACTTTACCTTCCCCAACTCCTCCTCTAAAAGACCAATCGGAGGATTCTCCAAATGCGGCTCCGCATGTATCAACTTAAAACCAGGCTGCAACAACCTCAAATCCACCCTCTCCGGAAAATACTCCCCATAATTACCCAACAATTTATCCCTATAACTAACAGGTATAGTACCCTCCGTCATACTCTGCGGAGGCAACACATACGCCAACAATATAAAAGGATGAACCGGCTCCCCAATCTCCAATCTTAACTTATCAAAATACTCTACATTTGATTCAAGAAAATCAGCAATATCACTCGGCAATGGAGCCGCTGCTTCATTATAATGCACTACCCAACTTGTTGATATACCAAAATAATAATTTAAATTAAAAAGTAATGTTTTTAGATAATCTTTTATAATCTGTTTTTTATCTTTTTTCGGAAAAAAATATTCATAATATCTCTTCTTAAAATTGGATAAATCCCCAAAAACAAAATCAAATTGCTTCACAAATTCCTTATATAAATAATTATCTTGCTCATAATAAAATTTATCCTCAAAACTATCATTATTCCTCCTATTCGGCTGCCTACTCATCTTCCTCTCTATATTACCCTTTATCTCCCCAATCTTCTCCATCTCTATATCACCCAATCTCCTAAAAACTGCCAATAAAAACCTAAAATTTATTGTCATATCCCTATTAATTAATCTATAATTGCAATCATTTCTTATTCTTCTTTGATATTTATATATACCCAGTAATGTTCTCATTTTATCTTGATTAAATTTAATAAAATAGATTGGCTTTAAAAAATCATTTCCCTCCAAAAAACTTAAAAATATAAAATCTACCAAAAATTCTCTCATCTCATCTACTTTGTTCTCCAATTTACACCCAACACCCTTACCCAAAACATTCAACAACCTCCTCTCATTCCTACTTAAATTACCCCCAATCTGCATCTTCCCATATAAATTATAATAAGATTCACCCAATTTACTCACATCCAAATATGCATAATCCTGAGTCTCCTTATAAAATTTACTTAAAGCATGTGAAGCAGCAACTCCCTGCATTATATAAATCTTTTTACCAGGATACTTTAATGATAAAAATATTACATCACCATCAGCTGAAAATACCACATGATTTTCTTTAGAGTCATCTACTAATCCATCCAATATTTTAAGGTATTTATGTTCAGCTTCTCCAGGTATGTTACTACCATCAAATATGACAGATATGTTTTTAAATTTCTTTTTAGAAATTGCTTTCTCAAATTCTTCATTTAATAATGCCATTAATGTTGTTCCCGGTGTAACTCTATTTGTATCATAACTTATTCCACTTATTAACTTATTCGGCTCATATTCCTTAACAATCTGCTCCACTAATATCCTCTTATACCTTCTCTCTCTCTGCTGAACCATTTTAGCTAAAGGAGCGGGTCCATCAATAGCAATATAAACTAATTTGGATGGTTTAACTATTTTATTGACTAATTGGATGGTTTCGTCGATAATAAGTTTAACTAATTTTTTTTCGTATTTTTTTATTTCAGAGTTTTTGGAGAAGTTGTATTTGTTGGATGGAAAGAGACGGATGGCGTGGTAGATAAATGCGTTAAAATCGAGGTATAGATAGTCAACTTTTATGTTAGGATTTGGGGCTGGTAGAATTGTATTTGGATATTTTTCAATAACTGTTCTTAGAAGTCCTGCTACTCCCATTAATTAAATGAATATTAAATTTTTACCGATTTATGTTGAATTTCCTGAATTTTCTTCAACTTTGGATCATTCTCAATCAAAAATATCCCAATTTTATTCAATTTATCAATAAAACCCTTTAATGGTCTAACAACATCAATAAATAAAACAACTCTTTGCTGTGATGTTGGATTTTCTACATAATGTTCATAAAAATCGTCAAACATTATTCCTTCACCTTCTTTCCAGAAATACTTTTGATTATCTACTACAATAAATGGTTTTTTCCCATTTTCTTCAGGAACTATAAGACCTAAATGATATCTTAAATAACCTTTATATGGGCCGTAATGTGGGGGAATGCATACATTCGGGTCAAGAACTGAGAAGAATACATTATGAATGGATGGATTGGATAGAATTGGGTGGAGTGAAGGGAAGAATTTATGGTTAGATTGGATGATTTTTCCGGTAGTTTTGATTGGGAGAAGTTTCCAGAATTTATTTTCTTTTATTTGTTTTTCTTTATCTCCAACAAAAAAGTCTGGAAGCATTTCAAAAAAAGGTTTAATTGGAGGTTTATAATTTATATAATCACTTCTAATTGATAGATAATTGGATTCTATATATTGAGACATTGGGAATATTTCTTGCTTTTCCTTATGAGTAAAGAAAGCTGAATTATTGCAATATTTAGATAAAGTAATATTCATAAATAATGTTAATAATATGCGCAATAAATAGAAGTTATTAATTGTAAGAACTATAATAATTAATAAAAGTGTGTATATCATGATTATAATTAATATTTTTTTGCGATATCTATAACGATATCTTCAAGAAAATCTGCAAGTTTTTTCAATGATGATTTTTTAGTGTAAATTTTAAAAGCACCATTATCATAATTTGTTCGTAATCTTGATATCTGCATTCTTTTTAAAATAATATCTCTCCTTTCCTCTTCAGAATTATCTATAATTATTTTTGGCCAATTTTCTGGAAAGAAAATACTCTTACCTTCATCCTGTATCAATAATTCATGTATAAAATACATCACATTTTTACATAATCTCCTAATTGGAGTAAGTGAATGATTATTTAAATAATTACATATACAATTCATAGAACAATTTTCGTTATTTATCAAACCACCACAAGTCAAACATATACTTCTTTCTTTTAAAGGTCCTACATAAAATTTAGAAAAGTATAAACCTCTTTTAGCTGCATCTAATATAAGACTATTACAAGCTATCATTTTCCAGTGAGTAGGAATCTTCATAGGAAGAGGTTTGTTGTTCTTCTTGTTAATGATATATTCTTCATATTTTACAAGGCGTTCTATTTCCATTTTTGTGTCTATTTTATTATGTTATAATAATTCAATTTTTTTAATCCAATTATTGTTTAAAAAAATATTTGAAAATTTGTGTAAAAATTGAAAATTTAAAGAGATGAAACTATAATAAATAAAATGGAATCTTTAAGGGGAAATTTAACCGTTAAAAATACAAATAAAAATGACTTTGTCTTTCAGACGTTAGAATGGATAGGTGAAGACATTGAAGAAGAAGAAAATTTTGATGACGATGATGATGAAGGAGGAAATACACAAGGTGATGGTACTTATACTGTCAGAGTGTATGGAATGACTGATAAATCAGAGAGTGTATCAGTAAAAATACGTAATTTTACGCCATTTTTTTATGTTCGAGTTCCTTATGAGGTTCAGGATAAATTTACGGGGAAGGTGTTGAGGTATATGGTGATTGAGATGAAGGAGAAGGTGATGAAGAGATTTAAGGATTCATTGGTTCATAGTGAGATTGTTTTGAAGAAAGAATTTTATGGATTTACTAATGAGGAAAAGATTAAATTTATTGAATTTAGATTTCAAAGTTTAAATGCGATGCGTGCTTATTCAAGAATTTTTCAAGAAAAAGTGCGAATATCTCAAGTTCATCACAAAGAACTATATTATCAACTTTATGAAAGTAACATTGACCCAGTATTACGTTTATGTCATATTCAGGAAGTAAAACCTGTAGGTTGGGCTAAATTAAATGCTGGAAATTATATAGCTGTTAAAAAGATAAGCAGAGAGACTAAATGTAATTATGAGTTTATTTGTGAATGGAATCAGATAGGACCAGCGATTAATCCAAATATAGGGCCAATTATGGTTGCTTCATTTGATATAGAGTGTGTCAGTTTAGATGGAAGTTTTCCAAAAGCTGAGCGTGAAGGTGATAGGGTTATTCAGATTGGGACAACAGTTCATAGACATGGTGAAAGAGATGTATTTTTTAAACATATCATTACTCTTGGACAAAGTGATCCAATTGATGGTGTTGTTGTTGAGAGTTATGAGACTGAGGAAGAAGTATTATTAGCTTGGACTAAATTTATGAATTTGTTAGACCCAGATGTCATTACTGGATATAATATCTGGGGTTTTGATTTGAAATATCTATATGACCGTTCAGTATTACTTGGTATTAGTGAAGAATTTTGTCAGTTAGGCAGGGTTCGAAATAAGACGAGTAAATTGGTTGAGAAGCAATTGCAGAGTAGTGCATTGGGACAGAATTTCTTTTATATTTTGGAGATGGAGGGTCGAGTTCAGGTTGATATTATGAAGGTTGTCCAGAGGGATTTTAAGCTTGATATGTATAAATTGGATTTCGTTGCCGAAACATTTCTAAAATCAAACAAAGTTGATTTAAGTCCAAAGCAATTATTCGCAAAATACAAAGAAGGTGGTTCAGCTAATATAAGAGAAATCGCTGTATATTGTGTGCAAGATTGTGAACTTTGTAATAGACTTATGAACAAATTGGAGATAATTACAAATAATGTTGGTATGGGCAATGTTTGTCATGTGCCGTTTTATTGGTTATTTTTGAGAGGTCAGGGTGTAAAAATTTACAGTCTTGTTGCTCGACAATGTCGAAAGGAAGGTTTTTTATTAAAACTTCAGAGAAAAGGGGCTGATGAGGATAAAGGCTATGAGGGAGCGGTTGTTTTAGTCGCTACTCCTGGAATTTATATGACGCCAGTTTCTGTTAATGATTTTGCATCTTTATATCCCAGTAGTATGATTAGTGAGAATATCAGTCATGACAGTATTGTTTATTACAAGGTGATGGACAATGATGGAAATGTGATAAACTTGCAGCAGGATAAGCCGGGATGGTATTCAACGCCATTATATCGTGATTATGATAAGAATGGAATATTGGATGATGAGATGAAAAAATTGGGATATAAAACAAATTATATCGAAAGTGTAAATTATGAAGGATATTACGGTGATTTGACAAAAAAAGCCGAGGAAGATGACTATGAATGTGATATGACTGATTCTGGTAAGAAAATTCTTGGAAAGACATTATGTTGTTTTGTTGAGAAAGATTTACCTGGAGGTCAAGAAGAAAAATCAGTTATACCCCGTATCCTCGAAAATTTACTATGGGAAAGACGTGTTACACGTGCTACCGCATTTTATGAAGAATTTGTTATGAAAGATGGCTCCATTATTGACGGAAATCTTAGTGGACCAAAAGAAGATGATGAATTCTATTATGTTGCTGAATATAAGCAGAAACCTAAAAAAGTATTAAAAGCTGATGTTGTTGAAAGACGTGAAAAATATAACAAATTTCAACAATCAGTTTTAGACGGTTTACAGCTTGCTTACAAAGTAACAGCTAACTCTTTATATGGACAAGTTGGTGCGCCGACAAGTCCAATTTATTTTAAGGAGTTGGCTTCTTGCACCACGGCAACTGGAAGGAAAATGTTAAAAACTGCGAAAGAAATGACTGAAGCACATTTTCCACATGCACGTTGTGTGTATGGTGATTCAGTTACAGGTGATACCCCACTTATATTAAGAGATTCTTCTGGTATTTTAATGATTAAAACAATTGAAACATTATCAGATGAATGGGAATCATATGATGGATTTAAAGCTGGTGAAAGTAATAGGAAAGAAAAGCAACAAGCATTTTGTGATCTTGAAATCTGGGTTACTGACCATTGGGCTAAAATAAATCGTGTAATACGTCACAAAACTTTAAAAAAGATTTATAGAATTAATACTCATACTGGTTGTGTTGATGTCACTGAAGATCATTCGTTATTGAATGCAAATTGTGAAATAATTAAACCATGTGAGTGTATTGAGGGAAAAACAGAGTTATTGCATGGATTTCCGGTAGAATTTAATGGAAATAATGTTTTGAAATTGGATAAGATATCTAATGAGTTGTTAAATGCAAGATTAGAGGATAGATTACGATTTGTGAATCATTATTTTGTTAAAGACCAGGGACGATACATAATAACTACCAGAGATAAACTTATAGCGCAGCAGTTCTACTACTTATTGAAAAGTGTTGGATTTGAGGCGACAGTTAATGCGATTGGAAATTATTATGTAATAGAGAAATTGGATAAATTACCTGAAAGAAGTAGGGTGATTAGAAGAAGATATGATTTGGGAGTAATTTCTGAAGATGAATTTGTATTTGATATTGAAACATCATCTGGACGCTTTAATGGTGGTATAGGTGAGATTACATTGAAAAACACAGATTCTTGCTTTTTTGACTTCTCACAACATTGGGAGAAAGTTTTAGGATTAAAGTTGGAAGGTATAGCTGCATTAGAGAAATCGATTGAGTTATGTCAGAAGGCTGGAAAAATTGTGACAGCTGCTTTAAAGAAGCCTCATGATTTGGAATATGAGAAAACTTTTTTCCCATTTGTTCAATTAGCAAAGAAGCGATATGTTGGTTTATTGTATGAGGATGATCCACATGCTAAACCTAAAATGAAATCTATGGGTATTGTTTTGAAAAGAAGAGATAATGCTCCGATTGTTAAGACTATATATGGAGGTATTGTGGACAAAATTGTTTATGACCGAGATATACAAGGAGCCGTTAGATTTTTTAGAGAATCAGTCAGAGAGCTATTGTCTGGAAAAGCTAATTTGAATGAATTAGTAATTACCAAGACTTTACGAGCTGAATATAAAAACCCAGATTCTATTGCACATAAAATATTAGCTGATAGAATGACAGCTAGAGATCCAGGCAATAAACCAT
>Ga0172362_10001500_pt1 | contig 19930 bp, 15 predicted proteins | sample LakKivs1_kivu2a2_FD_114534 | JGI IMG/M metagenome (GOLD analysis project Ga0172362, IMG submission 114534) | Sediment microbial communities from Lake Kivu, Rwanda - Sediment s1_kivu2a2 | ecosystem: Environmental > Aquatic > Freshwater > Lake > Sediment | place: Rwanda: Western Province, Lake... | reverse complement strand
AGTTTTGCTGGCGCCTGAGGAAACGCGAGCTGGAGTCGAGGAAATATCCGAAAGACCATCATACACTGAGGTGCCTCCTGCACCTGATAGTTCCGTGGTTTTCTGCGGTTATTGTGGAGCTCAGAATTCAAGAATTATGAATTATTGTTTGAAATGTGGACAAAAACTTCAAAAATAAAAGAATACATTAAATTTTAAACCCAAACTGCATTGATCATACTTGTCTAATTGGTTGTATATGCCTTTATGTTAGCAACCTTCTTATTTTTCCGATTCAGAATACCAGAAAACCAATTGGACGCATACTCATATACAGGCTTTGGCTTTGAAGGTTGCTGGTTTCGGAAACGAGAGTTCTTTGCATTCTGCGGTTAAAACCTGGATTGCTGAGGCTGGAGACAGGTTTGAAGTTGAAGTGGACGGCTTCGTCGTGGACATTGTCCGAGGCAACCTCTTAATTGAGGTTCAAACCCGCAATTTTTCAGCTATCCGAGAAAAACTTCATACTCTGGTTAAAAATCACCATGTCCGCCTAGTTTTACCAGTTGCAGCGAGAAAATGGATTATCCACATAGACAATACAGACGGCAGGGTCGTGAGGCGACGGTTGTCTCCGAAGAAAGGACAAATGATTGACCTTTTTGACGAGTTAGTCCGAATTCCGCATCTTGTTAAGGAAAAAAACTTTGAGCTTGAGGTCCTCTTGACAGAAGAGGAGGAAACAAGGTGCAACGACGGTCGCGGAAGCTGGAGAAGACGGGGAGTCAGCATCAAGGACCATCACCTTAAAGCCGTGGTTGACAACGCCATCTTTAGATGCGCGGAGGATTACATTCGCTTTCTGCCCGTTGATTTGTTTCAACCGTTTACGAGCAGGCAGCTGGCTACACATTTAGGAGTCTCGCTGCGTTTAGCAAGACGTATGACCTACTGTCTCTGCAGAATGAGCGCCTTGCAAGTAGAAGGAAAAACTGGACGCGCCCTGTTGTTCAAGAGCTCCGTGTGAACAAAGAATTTTTTTCTATATATAGTACTCATCGAAAAATCATCGATTCTTTTCGCTTCTGTGATTGCGCTGAAAATTTTTCTTTATATAGCAATATTTTATTAGAAAAAATGTATATAATTTGTTCTGTCCCATTCATTTCAATTCCGATTGGTTCTATCATAGATAATGATGAACAGATAAATTATATGGATCAAGATGATTTTTTAGTTCTTGATTTAAGAAGTCTCTCCTCATTTTCAAGAAAATTCATCCAAGATTCGACTGCATTCTGGATCTCTTTATCATATTTCTCAATTGTCTTGTAATCACTAATATTCTCAATAGTAATCATATCTATGATTTGCCCACCACCCTTGGTAATCCATTCGTCAGAAAAATTTATCTGAAAATCCTTATTCTCTTTTGATAATGCTTCTAATCTCTCCAAGTCCTCTTTTTCGTAATAGTCCGAATATATGTTTAAATGAGCAAGTGTTTTTCGTGGTGTAATCCATCCGAAGTCGGTGCCCTTCTTAAAGATTGATATATAGTATTTTGTTGAGTGAAGATCAAAATTTTCTTTTCTAATATAATTGAAGTTTTAATAAAATAATTCTTTTTAACCTCATAAATCCTAGCTTTTTTCCTTCTTTTTAGGGTGTCTTCGATGAGTCTTTCGGGATTTTCTGTTACTTTGTTTATATGTCATTTAATTCACTTTTTCGTTGCGAAAACCTAGACACTTGTTATTTTTATACTTTAAGTTCTTTTTGAACATTTTTTCTGCTCAGCTAGCTAGATATGCTTGACTATCAACCACTTTAGCTTGACGATAAGCTGGTTATTCTAATAGTTTGTTTCCATCTTTCTTTGTGTGAAAAGTAGTAGTCCCATTTCTTTACTAGATCGATATACCTTTCTGCTGAAAAAACTGTGAAATGAAAATGCCTATTTTCTATATGCTCATGTACTTCTAAATCAGCTTTCTCTTTTTCGACTAGATTATCAAGAAAAACATTACCCATTTCTGGTTCAACCGGTATTTCAACCCCAAACCCAGGCAGGTCCTTTTTTGAGATTAAAGGTCTTACTGTCCATCTGTCTTCCCCTATTATGAGAATCATGAAGACTTGGGTTTCAAAAAAGTCTCTTCTCCACATTCCCATGCCACTATAGGACCAATCTGTTTCTGTTCTTTTCACAGATGCTATAAAGGAATCTATATCTATTCTGTCTATTTCTTCATTTATCGTAAGATTGTTGGGGATGAATATATCTGGGTTCATTGCCTTCAACAATAAAAGTTTTGATAAGTGATTCCTTCTTGAAATATAGACGTAGAACAATGCTTTTCTGCCCTCTTTTTCCTCTCGGGTCATCATTGAACTGAAATCTCTCTTGTCAAAATTCACAAAGAAGGGAGGAATCTCAAGGGCTGATTCGATCTCGCCAAGTCTAAAATAGATATTCTCCACAATACCAACAACCTAGCAAGTAATACTATATAATCTATTAAAACTTGTAATTCTTGCCTTTTCAGGTTATAAAGTTTTTCTTCCTTTCTCTATTTTTTTATGTATAAGGTTAAATGTTAATTTCTTATGGTTTAAACCCTCAACCAAAGTAAAACACTTGAGAACTAAATATATTATTCCATAACTCTGATTATAGGAATTCACTAGTTAGTTTCCTTTAGCGGATGGTTCCTTTGGCAACGTATAGAAGCCTTATACTATTAAGGGTGTATAGTGCCAGGTTTCTTTGTCGATTCGAAGCTGGTCATCGATAGTATACGGACATGGTTATCCAGAAAGATAATATGCTGGAATTCCCTTTGATGTTGAAATTTTATGTCGAACTAATCTTTAATTTTTTGTATACGCTATTTTTCGTTACGTTTTGTATATACGTAATACGCTCCTAGTTAGTTAGATAGATGGTTTGGGTTTGGATTTTCAAGAGCTATATCGATACCTTATAGATGATTTTCTAATTCAGTACTGTAGTTTGTTTGTATGAAAGATAAAAATGGACCGAGAATTCCAGTTCTTTATGATTAACTGAACTAGTACGATAGCATACTTATTATGGTTTTGCTTGTTTGTTCAGCATCAGTAGATTTCGGTAAATTCTTTTATTCTTCAGTCTCTTCGTTATACTTCTCTTCTTCCATCTTCTAAGAAACCTATTTCTGCCTTTTCTTTCCTTTGCTAATTTCTTCATTTTTCTTTTCTCTTATATTGTTGGTGGTTCGTGCTTGACTAGAATATTGTTTTGAAGGAAATGCGTTGAACAAGCGAATCATAGTATAAGCCATCTTTCGTTTTTTGTATTCTCTCTGTTCCACCAGCGAGGTAAGATAGCCATTCCTTTTCTTGCCAGTTTAGATGTGCCTTATCTGGGGAGACAGCTGTTTCCCTTGATAAAGCACCAGCTTTATCAAGTTTAGTAAGTATTGAAAACTTTTTCTTTATAGCTTCGTTCCCCATTTTCCACATAAAGAGGACTACACTATATGAGGGAAACGGCACTTATATACATTAGTTGGCAAAGTTGAAATTAGGTAATTGACAAGCTACAAGCAAGCTGGTAGCTTATCACGGCTTCTGATTTTTAAACATGCAGAAAGTCTTAAAGAAATTTTAGAAAAACTTAGGCTCTAGTATACCAGAGACATGAGACTTCTAGACTATAAATATGCCATGTGGGGTTTAACATATTTATAAACAAGGCTTCCTGTTGTATTGTAATATATTTAACCTGTGAGGAAGTAAAAGTTTTGTCTATTGAACCAGAAATTATGTTTGTAGGCATGAAACCACCGATGAGCTACGTTTTGGCAATCATCACGGTCTTTAGTAGATCAAACATTAAGGAAGTTACGTTGAAAGCGAGAGGGCAAGCTATAAACACCGCTGTTGACGCAGCCGAAATTGTAAGGAATAGATTTATGAAAGAACTGAATGTGAACAAAATCAACATAGGAACCGAAGAGTTGCCACCGAGAGAAGGCGAAAGCAAAAATAGAAACGTATCAACCATCGAAATCACCTTGACAAGACAACAAAAGAAAAAGAGGTAAAAGAGAATGTGTGTTTTAAGAGCAGGTTTAGTTTCTGACCGCAGAAAATGTCGATCATCCGTAAGATTTCATTGCACATTGAAGAAAAAAACAGGCACAATGAAAACATACATAGACAACAAACAGATAACAAAAGAAAAATAGGTAAGGAAAAAGGATCAAATGCGACGGAAAACAGAAAGGTACCGAGGGCGACCCACCTGGAGGAATCATTCGCAACTGGACAATCGGCTTCTGGAGTATCTTGCTAAAGTTTCATTGAAATATGGCGTTGATTCAGAACCATTTTTTAAAAGTCTTCTTGATGCGGCTCAACATCAAGAATCAAGGTGTGGAAAACTGTCGATTGAATGCCGCGTAAGAGAAAAAGGCTATGCAATCTTTCTCATATCTAAAAATAGGGAAGCTGTCGGACAATTTCACATGTCTGAATACCTCCTAAAAGAAAAAATCAATCCACTCAAGGAATTTACTAGTGAACTGTCGACCGTGAGAACTCTAACCCATAAAGCTAAATCATACAGAAATAAGATTGGGGATTTAAGGGTGGGAATGAAACATCTAAACTTAACAGCAGAGATTCTTGAAGTGTCACCACCAATACAAATCACAACTCGATTTGGTAACTGTGCTAACATAATAAATGCTCTAATTGCGGACGAAACAGGAACCATTAAACTAAGCCTCTTAGGATCTCAGATAAGAATAGTTTCTGTTCGTGACGCCATCCAAATCGAGAACGCCCATGTTGCTTGGTTTAAAGGTGAACGTCAATTGAGAATCGAAAAACATGGAAAAGTAAGTGTTACGCCACGTTCAATTGCTTAGGTCAGGAAGCATATAAAAACACAAGAAAAGACTAAGAAATGAAGAGCAAAGAAAATAATGCCCACATACCTTTGCCTATTTAGATTCTGATGAGGAAAACCACGTCTTTGGCATAGATTTTTCTTTCTTTAGCAGCGTGGTTTCTATGTGGCCAGCTTGATTCTGCTTGAACAGTCACTTTCTCTACTTTAATAAGGTGGTCATGTGGACACTTAACTGCTATGACCTTCTCGTTTTCGTTGATCCACACTATATGGGCATTATGGCCCTCAGGACATTTATAGATGTCTCCTACCTTCAAATCTTAACACTTTCCTCTTAGAAGTTAAAATTTGTGTTTACCAACAATTTAGAGCCTTGTCAAAAACGATTCATGTTAACTATATCACATTTATGCATCCGTTTAGTCTTTGCGGTCTTCTCTTTTCCCAACAGTCTTGGCAGTAAACTTCCCTGTTAGGGTCGGGTTTAAAGGGAACCTCACATTTTTCGCCACAATTGGAACAGACTACTTTATACATCTCTGGGAAATTTGGATTTTCTATTTTTTCTATTACAGTTTTTGTTAAAGCTCTAATCTGGTTAAATTTATCCATATCACCATAGCCTACAAGTGTTATTGCTGTTCCGTCACTTCCCATTCTGGCTGTTCGTCCAATTCTATGAAAATAAACTAACGCTTCTAAAGGAATATCATAATTTATTATGTGGGTAATCCCTTGAATGTCTAATCCTCTTGCGGCCAAATCAGTGGCAACAAGCAGTTTCAAGTTTCCCTTTCTGAATGAGTTTACAACCGAGTCTCTTTGCGTTTGAGTGAAGCCACCATGTAATGGTTCTACATTGTATCTTTTAGCTCTTAGTCTATCTGCTAACCTGTTTGCGCCTTTTCGCGTTTTACAGAAAATAATAGCTCGCTTTATGTGATTTTTATCGATAATATTACACAAATAATCAAATTTTCTTCCTGAGTCTATAACCATATAATACTGAGCTATCTGTGTTAAGGCTATTTCATCCTTACTCACAAGAATTTTTTCAGGTTTTTTTAAATATTTATTGCATACCTTCATTACTGGCTGGTCAATTGTTGCTGAAAAGAGGCTTGTCTGCCTGTTTGAAGGCACCTTCGACAGTATGTATTTGGGAAGAAAGATTAAAGAAAGGTTCCGAATATAGCCGAAAAAGAATTAGAAAGTTTGTTGATATTTGGAAAATTATGGGTGATGCAATCGATATTTTATTTGAAAGTAGCGAATCAAAGTTTACTGGTTCGTAGTTTTTAGACTTTGTTTTTTTGAGTCCTAGCCACTTGTTCTGTTCTTCTGTGCCTACTCCTGCCTTCTCAGCTGGTATCTTTTGTAAATCCATCGATAGTTTTATAAATGAATTCTTTTATAGATATACTTGTGAATTTACTAATGGAAACGAAAGACAAACTAACGGAAACAATCCAAGGGATAATCAATAACTCTAATGAACCGCTTGAAACTAAAGAAGTAAAGGCAAAAATGCCAGAAGGAACGCGAACAAAAATACTTTATAGACTAAGAGAACTACGTGCAGAGGGGTTGATTGAGGGCAAAAGAGTGGGAGCGAGTAGAGGATCTTGGATTTGGTGGAAAAAAGACGCTTTTAAAGGCGAGGGCTAATGACTCTGAATAGTTTTGTTTCTCCTGACGCAAAGAATAAGTTCTGTAGCCTAAAGAATCTGAGAAACGAGAGCGATGTTGAGCAGCTTCTCATACGACCTCTTCTTGAAGAGCTTGGCTTTATCATAATGTGATTAACCACAATTTGTGTTATGGTTAAAGTTAAGTTCTAGAAAAAAACATTAAAAAATTAAATATAGCTATACGGGTCTATTCTAAATGAATGACTATCAAAATTTCGTCTACATCTGAATTGCCAAACACTCCTGCGATCTATGCGATGTATGGTGGATTGGAGACTAGGTATGTCGCATATGTTGGAATGGCTGACAAGCTAAAAAGAAGGATAGAGCAGCATCTAGTTAAGCGTGATAGTAGTGTCGTTACAGGAACATCAGCTGCTGGACTTAATCCAGACTTTGTAACTGAATTAAGATGGTGGGAACATCCTCTCTTTAATGATAGAGATGTTCTAGTAGCTGCTGAGCTGATAGCCTTCGATGTACTTGAGCCAACGCTTAGAAGTAGGGGAAGAGTTCAGGAAAAGGCAAGACAGCTCTATAAAGATGAAAAGTTTCAAGTTGAGATGAAAAATCTGTTCAAAGGTGAACCAAAGGGTAAATTAATAATACCAACTCTGATGGATGCACTTAATAAAATAGAGCAACTTGAAAGACGAATTACAATGCTTGAGAAAAAATTGAAAGAATTCTAATTCCTATGATAAAATAGGTTTTATTGTTTCGTAAAGGAAGTCAGGGATTCAGACTTTAGTCTCATCTGGCTTTATTGTAATGCGATTGGCAACTGCTTGGCATATCGATCGGGTGTGAATTGCGGGTTCCATATCGTGTCGTTGTATCTTTTTGGATAGGTTTCAAAGGGATCTCTTATGAAGACATCAAAGGAATCGATGTATTCTTTAATGTAATAAAGTATGTTTTTGTTTCCCATGCCGAGAACGTGTAACCAGGAATCTGTGCCTATAATTTTTCTTACAGATTCACACCACTTAATGGTCTCGTTGATGTCTCTTGTACTGGTTGTAGGAATTGCTCCCAAAGCGTAATATTTGAACTCCATTTCCTTCATTGATTCTGCGCACCATTCAACTGTATCAAGATTGTATCCTTGTATGACAGCTGCAAGCTCAAACTCGTGATTATAGCGGGTTCTCATTTCATCTTTAAACATTAATGCACGAGACGCATTTTTTATAGTATCTTCGATACGTTCATTCGCCTCTTCAATAGTCAGGTCTTCTCTTTTCACGTTTTGATCGAGAGTAAGGCAGATGTCAGGTCTAAGTCTCAACTGCCTTCGCAAAACAATTCGATAGTTCAAGGGAGGTGAAACCGCAAATCCGCCACTTTCAACCCAAATGAGAGTCTTTTCTCGATCTACAGGTATATTGGGCACAAAACTTGATGTCACAGGATATGTTACCAGCACTGCATAGTGGTGAATTTTTTGTCTCACGAAGTTTGTTGCAGGAACGAAATAAGGCTTCTTGTCGTCCAGAATATTGGACGATTTTAAATATTCGATTTTATCCTCAACTCTTCCCATATGCCTTCACCTAATTAGCGAGTAATCTGAGTCTGCATTCGTCTGAACGCCGATAGTTGGTTATTTGTTTCTTGAATTCTTTCAAACCCAACGCAACAATAAAATCGACGAATTCGTTGATGTCACAGGGTAAATCGATGACCCAATCGTCAGTGTTCTCGTCGTAATGATTAAATCTTGGGAAATATTCTAACAAATCTTCAAAAGTCACATCATCAAACTCTCTTTTCAGAGTCGAAGCTGATTCTGTAAATCTGTGAGGTATGTAATCGTGGAGTCTATGTTCTTCTTGTACCTTTTTGGCTATTTCATCAACATTTTGCTCGAAGCGTCTAATTCTTGCTCCCTTAAGGTTCGCCTTTTTAATTTGCGCAACTAACTCTTCAGCTTCATGATTTGTGAGCCCGAGCTTCATAATCGTTTTTTCTAAGAAAGGTCTTCTTTTCTTTCCTCTAATGGTTTTAAATATGATTGACCTCAAAGGTTCTTCGACCTCGAACTTGTTGAATAAGAGATTGGTTCGAGCATACGTCCAGTTCAGAATTCCATTTTGAGCTAATACTTTATACCTTCGTATAAAGTCGGCAAAGTCAGGAAACTTTGTGTAAAACCGAGCATATTGTCGCAATGTTTGGGCTTTCAATCGTAAGCCTTTCAATCTGAACGCTGTAGCCAAATCGTCAAAGAGGTCTCCATTTCCCCGCTTATTCCAACAGTAAAGTGGATCAGTGACAATTCTTTTTCCTATTGTATGAATAGATTTTAGATCTTTGTTTTCCTTTTTCCTTATAATTTTAAATAAATCACGAACCAGCTTCTCGAATGCTTTTATTCTCGCCTTACGTCTTGCCATCTTTATCAACACTCCTTTCTATTTTTTAAGGTTGCCAAAATTTCGCCTTCGTCTCTTGGGCGTGACGCCGGGATGTTGCAGAACCCTAAAGATGGCCGACGGTTTCATTACAGTAGCGGTGATGTGTTTTCATCACCACGTGTTCCGCACCTTTTTACTTCGTTTCTTTCAGATATAAATTTTTCGACGCTTTGATACTGATAACTTATTCAGGAATAGGTTCATAAGGTTGAATTTTCTTAAAAGTTCAAAAATTCATTCATCATAATACACCTTTATCTCCTATATTTTAAGGAATACTGTTAAAGGAAATAGTCATTTTTTCTGATCTAAATATTTAAGTAACTGAACCTTTATAATTTATATTAATAATATAACATATTAAATAGAATAATGTAAAGAAACTCGAGATGTATAACCAAACATCTTTGAGAAAAGTACATCAAAAATCCAGATTGTTGTTACGGTCATCAACTAACAATTGATCTTTTATGGTTTAAGAAAGAGAGGAGACAGAAAAATGAGTTCAGAAAAGGATGAAGCACTTGACCTCAATTTTCTTTCCGAAGAAAAAATTGAAAATGTCGATCCAGACGAACTGAAACCTGATCCCAACCAACCACGACAAACTTGGACTACAGAAGTATTAGATGATGTCAAAAAATTGGCTGAAACTTTCTTAGTACAAGGAGTCATAGAACCTGTTGAGGTTGATGAACATAATGTTATTATTCGTGGAGAAAGGCGTTGGCGTGCAGCACTAATAGTAAAGCATGAAAAAGGAGAGGAAGGATTTAAACTTCCGATAAAAAGGAAGATGGGGTTAAATCCTAAGGAAAGATTTGAGCGTCAGCTAATTGATGATGCGCATCGTAGGGATATGAACCCAATTGACCGTGCGTGGGCGTATGCAACAGCTGTTGTGAGTATCAATACTGGTGAGTATCATGCATTGCCTGAAGTTAAGAATATGGATAAACAAAACCTATTAGTACTAATAGGTTTTGTTTATCCATATTCTTAACTTCAGGCAATGCATGATACTCACCAGTATTGATACTCACAACAGCTGTTGCATACGCCCACGCACGGTCAATTGGGTTCATATCCCTACGATGCGCATCATCAATTAGCTGACGCTCAAATCTTTCCTTAGGATTTAACCCCATCTTCCTTTTTATCGGAAGTTTAAATCCTTCCTCTCCTTTTTCATGCTTTACTATTAGTGCTGCACGCCAACGCCTTTCTCCACGAATAATAACATTATGTTCATCAACCTCAACAGGTTCTATGACTCCTTGTACTAAGAAAGTTTCAGCCAATTTTTTGACATCATCTAATACTTCTGTAGTCCAAGTTTGTCGTGGTTGGTTGGGATCAGGTTTCAGTTCGTCTGGATCGACATTTTCAATTTTTTCTTCGGAAAGAAAATTGAGGTCAAGTGCTTCATCCTTTTCTGAACTCATTTTTCTGTCTCCTCTCTTTCTTAAACCATAAAAGATCAATTGTTAGTTGATGACCGTAACAACAATCTGGATTTTTGATGTACTTTTCTCAAAGATGTTTGGTTATACATCTCGAGTTTCTTTACATTATTCTATTTAATATGTTATATTATTAATATAAATTATAAAGGTTCAGTTACTTAAATATTTAGATCAGAAAAAATGACTATTTCCTTTAACAGTATTCCTTAAAATATAGGAGATAAAGGTGTATTATGATGAATGAATTTTTGAACTTTTAAGAAAATTCAACCTTATGAACCTATTCCTGAATAAGTTATCAGTATCAAAGCGTCGAAAAATTTATATCTGAAAGAAACGAAGTAAAAAGGTGCGGAACACGTGGTGATGAAAACACATCACCGCTACTGTAATGAAACCGTCGGCCATCTTTAGGGTTCTGCAACATCCCGGCGTCACGCCCAAGAGACGAAGGCGAAATTTTGGCAACCTTAAAAAATAGAAAGGAGTGTTGATAAAGATGGCAAGACGTAAGGCGAGAATAAAAGCATTCGAGAAGCTGGTTCGTGATTTATTTAAAATTATAAGGAAAAAGGAAAACAAAGATCTAAAATCTATTCATACAATAGGAAAAAGAATTGTCACTGATCCACTTTACTGTTGGAATAAGCGGGGAAATGGAGACCTCTTTGACGATTTGGCTACAGCGTTCAGATTGAAAGGCTTACGATTGAAAGCCCAAACATTGCGACAATATGCTCGGTTTTACACAAAGTTTCCTGACTTTGCCGACTTTATACGAAGGTATAAAGTATTAGCTCAAAATGGAATTCTGAACTGGACGTATGCTCGAACCAATCTCTTATTCAACAAGTTCGAGGTCGAAGAACCTTTGAGGTCAATCATATTTAAAACCATTAGAGGAAAGAAAAGAAGACCTTTCTTAGAAAAAACGATTATGAAGCTCGGGCTCACAAATCATGAAGCTGAAGAGTTAGTTGCGCAAATTAAAAAGGCGAACCTTAAGGGAGCAAGAATTAGACGCTTCGAGCAAAATGTTGATGAAATAGCCAAAAAGGTACAAGAAGAACATAGACTCCACGATTACATACCTCACAGATTTACAGAATCAGCTTCGACTCTGAAAAGAGAGTTTGATGATGTGACTTTTGAAGATTTGTTAGAATATTTCCCAAGATTTAATCATTACGACGAGAACACTGACGATTGGGTCATCGATTTACCCTGTGACATCAACGAATTCGTCGATTTTATTGTTGCGTTGGGTTTGAAAGAATTCAAGAAACAAATAACCAACTATCGGCGTTCAGACGAATGCAGACTCAGATTACTCGCTAATTAGGTGAAGGCATATGGGAAGAGTTGAGGATAAAATCGAATATTTAAAATCGTCCAATATTCTGGACGACAAGAAGCCTTATTTCGTTCCTGCAACAAACTTCGTGAGACAAAAAATTCACCACTATGCAGTGCTGGTAACATATCCTGTGACATCAAGTTTTGTGCCCAATATACCTGTAGATCGAGAAAAGACTCTCATTTGGGTTGAAAGTGGCGGATTTGCGGTTTCACCTCCCTTGAACTATCGAATTGTTTTGCGAAGGCAGTTGAGACTTAGACCTGACATCTGCCTTACTCTCGATCAAAACGTGAAAAGAGAAGACCTGACTATTGAAGAGGCGAATGAACGTATCGAAGATACTATAAAAAATGCGTCTCGTGCATTAATGTTTAAAGATGAAATGAGAACCCGCTATAATCACGAGTTTGAGCTTGCAGCTGTCATACAAGGATACAATCTTGATACAGTTGAATGGTGCGCAGAATCAATGAAGGAAATGGAGTTCAAATATTACGCTTTGGGAGCAATTCCTACAACCAGTACAAGAGACATCAACGAGACCATTAAGTGGTGTGAATCTGTAAGAAAAATTATAGGCACAGATTCCTGGTTACACGTTCTCGGCATGGGAAACAAAAACATACTTTATTACATTAAAGAATACATCGATTCCTTTGATGTCTTCATAAGAGATCCCTTTGAAACCTATCCAAAAAGATACAACGACACGATATGGAACCCGCAATTCACACCCGATCGATATGCCAAGCAGTTGCCAATCGCATTACAATAAAGCCAGATGAGACTAAAGTCTGAATCCCTGACTTCCTTTACGAAACAATAAAACCTATTTTATCATAGGAATTAGAATTCTTTCAATTTTTTCTCAAGCATTGTAATTCGTCTTTCAAGTTGCTCTATTTTATTAAGTGCATCCATCAGAGTTGGTATTATTAATTTACCCTTTGGTTCACCTTTGAACAGATTTTTCATCTCAACTTGAAACTTTTCATCTTTATAGAGCTGTCTTGCCTTTTCCTGAACTCTTCCCCTACTTCTAAGCGTTGGCTCAAGTACATCGAAGGCTATCAGCTCAGCAGCTACTAGAACATCTCTATCATTAAAGAGAGGATGTTCCCACCATCTTAATTCAGTTACAAAGTCTGGATTAAGTCCAGCAGCTGATGTTCCTGTAACGACACTACTATCACGCTTAACTAGATGCTGCTCTATCCTTCTTTTTAGCTTGTCAGCCATTCCAACATATGCGACATACCTAGTCTCCAATCCACCATACATCGCATAGATCGCAGGAGTGTTTGGCAATTCAGATGTAGACGAAATTTTGATAGTCATTCATTTAGAATAGACCCGTATAGCTATATTTAATTTTTTAATGTTTTTTTCTAGAACTTAACTTTAACCATAACACAAATTGTGGTTAATCACATTATGATAAAGCCAAGCTCTTCAAGAAGAGGTCGTATGAGAAGCTGCTCAACATCGCTCTCGTTTCTCAGATTCTTTAGGCTACAGAACTTATTCTTTGCGTCAGGAGAAACAAAACTATTCAGAGTCATTAGCCCTCGCCTTTAAAAGCGTCTTTTTTCCACCAAATCCAAGATCCTCTACTCGCTCCCACTCTTTTGCCCTCAATCAACCCCTCTGCACGTAGTTCTCTTAGTCTATAAAGTATTTTTGTTCGCGTTCCTTCTGGCATTTTTGCCTTTACTTCTTTAGTTTCAAGCGGTTCATTAGAGTTATTGATTATCCCTTGGATTGTTTCCGTTAGTTTGTCTTTCGTTTCCATTAGTAAATTCACAAGTATATCTATAAAAGAATTCATTTATAAAACTATCGATGGATTTACAAAAGATACCAGCTGAGAAGGCAGGAGTAGGCACAGAAGAACAGAACAAGTGGCTAGGACTCAAAAAAACAAAGTCTAAAAACTACGAACCAGTAAACTTTGATTCGCTACTTTCAAATAAAATATCGATTGCATCACCCATAATTTTCCAAATATCAACAAACTTTCTAATTCTTTTTCGGCTATATTCGGAACCTTTCTTTAATCTTTCTTCCCAAATACATACTGTCGAAGGTGCCTTCAAACAGGCAGACAAGCCTCTTTTCAGCAACAATTGACCAGCCAGTAATGAAGGTATGCAATAAATATTTAAAAAAACCTGAAAAAATTCTTGTGAGTAAGGATGAAATAGCCTTAACACAGATAGCTCAGTATTATATGGTTATAGACTCAGGAAGAAAATTTGATTATTTGTGTAATATTATCGATAAAAATCACATAAAGCGAGCTATTATTTTCTGTAAAACGCGAAAAGGCGCAAACAGGTTAGCAGATAGACTAAGAGCTAAAAGATACAATGTAGAACCATTACATGGTGGCTTCACTCAAACGCAAAGAGACTCGGTTGTAAACTCATTCAGAAAGGGAAACTTGAAACTGCTTGTTGCCACTGATTTGGCCGCAAGAGGATTAGACATTCAAGGGATTACCCACATAATAAATTATGATATTCCTTTAGAAGCGTTAGTTTATTTTCATAGAATTGGACGAACAGCCAGAATGGGAAGTGACGGAACAGCAATAACACTTGTAGGCTATGGTGATATGGATAAATTTAACCAGATTAGAGCTTTAACAAAAACTGTAATAGAAAAAATAGAAAATCCAAATTTCCCAGAGATGTATAAAGTAGTCTGTTCCAATTGTGGCGAAAAATGTGAGGTTCCCTTTAAACCCGACCCTAACAGGGAAGTTTACTGCCAAGACTGTTGGGAAAAGAGAAGACCGCAAAGACTAAACGGATGCATAAATGTGATATAGTTAACATGAATCGTTTTTGACAAGGCTCTAAATTGTTGGTAAACACAAATTTTAACTTCTAAGAGGAAAGTGTTAAGATTTGAAGGTAGGAGACATCTATAAATGTCCTGAGGGCCATAATGCCCATATAGTGTGGATCAACGAAAACGAGAAGGTCATAGCAGTTAAGTGTCCACATGACCACCTTATTAAAGTAGAGAAAGTGACTGTTCAAGCAGAATCAAGCTGGCCACATAGAAACCACGCTGCTAAAGAAAGAAAAATCTATGCCAAAGACGTGGTTTTCCTCATCAGAATCTAAATAGGCAAAGGTATGTGGGCATTATTTTCTTTGCTCTTCATTTCTTAGTCTTTTCTTGTGTTTTTATATGCTTCCTGACCTAAGCAATTGAACGTGGCGTAACACTTACTTTTCCATGTTTTTCGATTCTCAATTGACGTTCACCTTTAAACCAAGCAACATGGGCGTTCTCGATTTGGATGGCGTCACGAACAGAAACTATTCTTATCTGAGATCCTAAGAGGCTTAGTTTAATGGTTCCTGTTTCGTCCGCAATTAGAGCATTTATTATGTTAGCACAGTTACCAAATCGAGTTGTGATTTGTATTGGTGGTGACACTTCAAGAATCTCTGCTGTTAAGTTTAGATGTTTCATTCCCACCCTTAAATCCCCAATCTTATTTCTGTATGATTTAGCTTTATGGGTTAGAGTTCTCACGGTCGACAGTTCACTAGTAAATTCCTTGAGTGGATTGATTTTTTCTTTTAGGAGGTATTCAGACATGTGAAATTGTCCGACAGCTTCCCTATTTTTAGATATGAGAAAGATTGCATAGCCTTTTTCTCTTACGCGGCATTCAATCGACAGTTTTCCACACCTTGATTCTTGATGTTGAGCCGCATCAAGAAGACTTTTAAAAAATGGTTCTGAATCAACGCCATATTTCAATGAAACTTTAGCAAGATACTCCAGAAGCCGATTGTCCAGTTGCGAATGATTCCTCCAGGTGGGTCGCCCTCGGTACCTTTCTGTTTTCCGTCGCATTTGATCCTTTTTCCTTACCTATTTTTCTTTTGTTATCTGTTTGTTGTCTATGTATGTTTTCATTGTGCCTGTTTTTTTCTTCAATGTGCAATGAAATCTTACGGATGATCGACATTTTCTGCGGTCAGAAACTAAACCTGCTCTTAAAACACACATTCTCTTTTACCTCTTTTTCTTTTGTTGTCTTGTCAAGGTGATTTCGATGGTTGATACGTTTCTATTTTTGCTTTCGCCTTCTCTCGGTGGCAACTCTTCGGTTCCTATGTTGATTTTGTTCACATTCAGTTCTTTCATAAATCTATTCCTTACAATTTCGGCTGCGTCAACAGCGGTGTTTATAGCTTGCCCTCTCGCTTTCAACGTAACTTCCTTAATGTTTGATCTACTAAAGACCGTGATGATTGCCAAAACGTAGCTCATCGGTGGTTTCATGCCTACAAACATAATTTCTGGTTCAATAGACAAAACTTTTACTTCCTCACAGGTTAAATATATTACAATACAACAGGAAGCCTTGTTTATAAATATGTTAAACCCCACATGGCATATTTATAGTCTAGAAGTCTCATGTCTCTGGTATACTAGAGCCTAAGTTTTTCTAAAATTTCTTTAAGACTTTCTGCATGTTTAAAAATCAGAAGCCGTGATAAGCTACCAGCTTGCTTGTAGCTTGTCAATTACCTAATTTCAACTTTGCCAACTAATGTATATAAGTGCCGTTTCCCTCATATAGTGTAGTCCTCTTTATGTGGAAAATGGGGAACGAAGCTATAAAGAAAAAGTTTTCAATACTTACTAAACTTGATAAAGCTGGTGCTTTATCAAGGGAAACAGCTGTCTCCCCAGATAAGGCACATCTAAACTGGCAAGAAAAGGAATGGCTATCTTACCTCGCTGGTGGAACAGAGAGAATACAAAAAACGAAAGATGGCTTATACTATGATTCGCTTGTTCAACGCATTTCCTTCAAAACAATATTCTAGTCAAGCACGAACCACCAACAATATAAGAGAAAAGAAAAATGAAGAAATTAGCAAAGGAAAGAAAAGGCAGAAATAGGTTTCTTAGAAGATGGAAGAAGAGAAGTATAACGAAGAGACTGAAGAATAAAAGAATTTACCGAAATCTACTGATGCTGAACAAACAAGCAAAACCATAATAAGTATGCTATCGTACTAGTTCAGTTAATCATAAAGAACTGGAATTCTCGGTCCATTTTTATCTTTCATACAAACAAACTACAGTACTGAATTAGAAAATCATCTATAAGGTATCGATATAGCTCTTGAAAATCCAAACCCAAACCATCTATCTAACTAACTAGGAGCGTATTACGTATATACAAAACGTAACGAAAAATAGCGTATACAAAAAATTAAAGATTAGTTCGACATAAAATTTCAACATCAAAGGGAATTCCAGCATATTATCTTTCTGGATAACCATGTCCGTATACTATCGATGACCAGCTTCGAATCGACAAAGAAACCTGGCACTATACACCCTTAATAGTATAAGGCTTCTATACGTTGCCAAAGGAACCATCCGCTAAAGGAAACTAACTAGTGAATTCCTATAATCAGAGTTATGGAATAATATATTTAGTTCTCAAGTGTTTTACTTTGGTTGAGGGTTTAAACCATAAGAAATTAACATTTAACCTTATACATAAAAAAATAGAGAAAGGAAGAAAAACTTTATAACCTGAAAAGGCAAGAATTACAAGTTTTAATAGATTATATAGTATTACTTGCTAGGTTGTTGGTATTGTGGAGAATATCTATTTTAGACTTGGCGAGATCGAATCAGCCCTTGAGATTCCTCCCTTCTTTGTGAATTTTGACAAGAGAGATTTCAGTTCAATGATGACCCGAGAGGAAAAAGAGGGCAGAAAAGCATTGTTCTACGTCTATATTTCAAGAAGGAATCACTTATCAAAACTTTTATTGTTGAAGGCAATGAACCCAGATATATTCATCCCCAACAATCTTACGATAAATGAAGAAATAGACAGAATAGATATAGATTCCTTTATAGCATCTGTGAAAAGAACAGAAACAGATTGGTCCTATAGTGGCATGGGAATGTGGAGAAGAGACTTTTTTGAAACCCAAGTCTTCATGATTCTCATAATAGGGGAAGACAGATGGACAGTAAGACCTTTAATCTCAAAAAAGGACCTGCCTGGGTTTGGGGTTGAAATACCGGTTGAACCAGAAATGGGTAATGTTTTTCTTGATAATCTAGTCGAAAAAGAGAAAGCTGATTTAGAAGTACATGAGCATATAGAAAATAGGCATTTTCATTTCACAGTTTTTTCAGCAGAAAGGTATATCGATCTAGTAAAGAAATGGGACTACTACTTTTCACACAAAGAAAGATGGAAACAAACTATTAGAATAACCAGCTTATCGTCAAGCTAAAGTGGTTGATAGTCAAGCATATCTAGCTAGCTGAGCAGAAAAAATGTTCAAAAAGAACTTAAAGTATAAAAATAACAAGTGTCTAGGTTTTCGCAACGAAAAAGTGAATTAAATGACATATAAACAAAGTAACAGAAAATCCCGAAAGACTCATCGAAGACACCCTAAAAAGAAGGAAAAAAGCTAGGATTTATGAGGTTAAAAAGAATTATTTTATTAAAACTTCAATTATATTAGAAAAGAAAATTTTGATCTTCACTCAACAAAATACTATATATCAATCTTTAAGAAGGGCACCGACTTCGGATGGATTACACCACGAAAAACACTTGCTCATTTAAACATATATTCGGACTATTACGAAAAAGAGGACTTGGAGAGATTAGAAGCATTATCAAAAGAGAATAAGGATTTTCAGATAAATTTTTCTGACGAATGGATTACCAAGGGTGGTGGGCAAATCATAGATATGATTACTATTGAGAATATTAGTGATTACAAGACAATTGAGAAATATGATAAAGAGATCCAGAATGCAGTCGAATCTTGGATGAATTTTCTTGAAAATGAGGAGAGACTTCTTAAATCAAGAACTAAAAAATCATCTTGATCCATATAATTTATCTGTTCATCATTATCTATGATAGAACCAATCGGAATTGAAATGAATGGGACAGAACAAATTATATACATTTTTTCTAATAAAATATTGCTATATAAAGAAAAATTTTCAGCGCAATCACAGAAGCGAAAAGAATCGATGATTTTTCGATGAGTACTATATATAGAAAAAAATTCTTTGTTCACACGGAGCTCTTGAACAACAGGGCGCGTCCAGTTTTTCCTTCTACTTGCAAGGCGCTCATTCTGCAGAGACAGTAGGTCATACGTCTTGCTAAACGCAGCGAGACTCCTAAATGTGTAGCCAGCTGCCTGCTCGTAAACGGTTGAAACAAATCAACGGGCAGAAAGCGAATGTAATCCTCCGCGCATCTAAAGATGGCGTTGTCAACCACGGCTTTAAGGTGATGGTCCTTGATGCTGACTCCCCGTCTTCTCCAGCTTCCGCGACCGTCGTTGCACCTTGTTTCCTCCTCTTCTGTCAAGAGGACCTCAAGCTCAAAGTTTTTTTCCTTAACAAGATGCGGAATTCGGACTAACTCGTCAAAAAGGTCAATCATTTGTCCTTTCTTCGGAGACAACCGTCGCCTCACGACCCTGCCGTCTGTATTGTCTATGTGGATAATCCATTTTCTCGCTGCAACTGGTAAAACTAGGCGGACATGGTGATTTTTAACCAGAGTATGAAGTTTTTCTCGGATAGCTGAAAAATTGCGGGTTTGAACCTCAATTAAGAGGTTGCCTCGGACAATGTCCACGACGAAGCCGTCCACTTCAACTTCAAACCTGTCTCCAGCCTCAGCAATCCAGGTTTTAACCGCAGAATGCAAAGAACTCTCGTTTCCGAAACCAGCAACCTTCAAAGCCAAAGCCTGTATATGAGTATGCGTCCAATTGGTTTTCTGGTATTCTGAATCGGAAAAATAAGAAGGTTGCTAACATAAAGGCATATACAACCAATTAGACAAGTATGATCAATGCAGTTTGGGTTTAAAATTTAATGTATTCTTTTATTTTTGAAGTTTTTGTCCACATTTCAAACAATAATTCATAATTCTTGAATTCTGAGCTCCACAATAACCGCAGAAAACCACGGAACTATCAGGTGCAGGAGGCACCTCAGTGTATGATGGTCTTTCGGATATTTCCTCGACTCCAGCTCGCGTTTCCTCAGGCGCCAGCAAAACT
>Ga0172362_10001499_pt1 | contig 19931 bp, 21 predicted proteins | sample LakKivs1_kivu2a2_FD_114534 | JGI IMG/M metagenome (GOLD analysis project Ga0172362, IMG submission 114534) | Sediment microbial communities from Lake Kivu, Rwanda - Sediment s1_kivu2a2 | ecosystem: Environmental > Aquatic > Freshwater > Lake > Sediment | place: Rwanda: Western Province, Lake... | reverse complement strand
GATGTCTGACAGTATGTCCGTTAGTAATCCTGCTGTTATCAAGGGGCTTGAGTGTATACTGAGTAAACATGTAGACGAAATCCGCAAAGATCGTAGAATTCTAGCGGCGCATTATGCCAGATTAGGAAGTTATATCTGCTTAGTGGAAGGTATCAATATCGCTAAGGGGAGAATGTACTATATAAAGGCTTTTAAGACTTATCCTTTCGATGCAAAATCCATTATGGGTTTAGCAGCTTCCATACCTGGCCGTGCCTTTTATAGATGGACAGTTGAGTCATATCACAAATTAAAGAAATCTGATTAGTAATCGTGTAATTTGCATGCATAGCAATCTCAATCAGGATGTTTTCTTTTCAATGATTCCGATAACTAAACCGTTAGCTGAGGGAAAGGGCTGATCATATTTTACATCAGAGATATCATCCCACGAAGTCTCTATCCACTTATTTCTTTTAGAGATTCGCTTCATACAATACATTTTTGTAAATTGTATTGCCCCTCTTGTTATGAGTTCGCTGATCATGGGATTATAACCTATAGGTAACGTAACAAGTAATTGGCCTTCTGGTGCAAGTAATTCTTTTAGATTCTCAATCGCTTTGAGTATTGCCATATGCTCGCGGGGATTTTCGTCCCAGCCAACGTGCTCTAAAGTTGAGATGCTTACTATCAAGTCATATTTACTGGCTGGTTGAAAGTTGATTATGTCTTGGTTTATGACGCCCTTTGCTTTTTCATGTTTATCACAAATGTCATGATTAACCGGGAAATAGTGAGATAAGACATTACCTACCTCTAGAATTTTTTGCCCCTGATGTACTTTTACTGCTCTCCAAATGATTGAGACTTCTACAGCTCTCTCATTTCTCCAAGCCAAGTTGTATTTATGAAAAAAATAACTATAGGTTTCTTTTTGTAATGTGAAAGTTTGCAAAGATTTGGAGAATTTGTAAGGCAAATGCCTGGCAAGATAATTATAGCAGTATGCTAAATCTATAGCTCTTTCACTACAAATGAGAGATATGCGATGGTAGAAGCTTTTAAATATCGGTTTCATTATGTGAATTCTTGCAATTCGAAAGATTGTCTCAATCTCTAAAGCGTAGTATATTATACCAATATTAGTTGACTAAGCAATATTGGTATCACCATGCCCCCTTTCCTTCTAAGCATATGTGTGAAAGTTTGAGTTAATAATTGGGTAGAGTCGTGTGAAACATGGTAATTAGACTACGTAACTCGTTTAATTCTTTATGGCGATACCGCAGTTATATTGGATATATACGTAGAATTATTGCTACTCTATTCAGAAAACTATTCAAGCGTTCCGATATAAGTCGTTGGTCGAATTTGGATAATATATTATCTGAATGGGAGTCTAGGAGTGCCTTAATTGCTACTATGATAGTACCAAATTCAAAAGTATTAGAATTCGGTGCCGGTCATATGGCACTTACCAAGTATTTACCTAAAAATTGCACATATATACCTTCCGATGTCGTTAAACGTAGCCCTGATACTGTCATCTGCGATTTAAATGCGCCAAAACTACCGACGCTACCAGTTGTAGATGTTGTGGTTTTGACTGGAGTCTTCGAATATGTTAATGACATACCACGTTTAATTTCTGTTTTTAATTCAATCTGCCATACTGTTATAGCCTCATATGCGGCAGCTAAAAAGAAGGGCTTTGGGGATATATGTCTGCGGCGTTCAGCTGGGTGGGTAAATGACTATACGGAAGAAGAGTTTGTTACAATTTTTCAGAATCGCGGATTTATATTGTTAGAAAGAACTATGTGGCGTGAGCAAATAGTTTGTAGGTTCCACCGAAAATAGCCTAGTTGAAGCCATCTGTTGATAGATAAACATAGTTATATATCTGTTGTCTCTGGCAAGGTGGGGAGCTCAAGAGGGAACAAAGCCAGATTGCTAAGAGGATAGTTAGGATTGGGGAAGAAGGTGGTGAGAGGTAAGTGGTTGGGGTCACCTAATTGGTGGTTACCTCTATCTAGAAATAATAGTTTCTCTAGAGTACCACCTTATCTTTACAAATTCTATAAGTGTCATTGTCATTTCATGAGTTTCATGTTCTAAATTCGTTGTAATCCCCATTCTTTTCGTGCGACTGGGAATCTCCCCTGAGGATCTATTTTCCCAATAATAAACTAACATGACCCCTGCCGTTTTTTTGTAAATTTATACATATATTTACAATTTGTTCAAGAACTAAATAACTCACACATTTGTTTGTTTCATCAATTAATCCTATTTTAAATCCATAGCTTTCTATTCTTCTTAACAAACCTAAAGCATCGGTTTTCATATTGCTAAGGCCATACGGCCAGAATTCCATAATAATTCTTAAGTTGTTGTTTAATAGTATATTTAAAGCGCCGTGTAATATTAAACCTTCGCTGCCTTGGGCATCCATTTGAATGAGGTCTACTTGAAGGGCTTTATCATATTTTTCAATAAAATTATCTAGGGAGTCTGTCTCCACTTCGATATAGCCATTTTTTATACTAACATTTTGTTCTGCTAAAGAAGGACCGCCAAAATTAAATTTATCAAGGAAAAGTTTCAATGTGCCTTGTTTATCACTTACCGCGGCTTGTATGGGTATGACATTTTTATAGGCATTTACCTCAATATTCTTAACAAGGATTTTATAATTAGTTGGCTCTGGTTCAAAAGCATAGACTCTTCCATTAGGACCAACTGCATGTGCAGCGATTAATGTATAGTATCCGATATTTGCCCCAATATTAACTACAGTCATATTTTTTACGAGTAACTTCTGAAAAATCGCTGTCTGAAAGGGTTCATATACGCCCTTATTCAATAAACCAGGAGAAACGCCATTGTCTTCCATATTTAGGTACATTTTATTATCTTGACACTTGATTAGGACTATTCCCTTAGGTTTTGATAATTCATAGATGAATTTATATATTGAAGTGAAGAAAGGGACTTTCTTTAGGCATGTATCCGAGAAAGCTTTAGAGGATAATATTAACAATTTAAAAACTAATTTCTTCAGAGTCACTTGTCTCACCTAGCAATTAGAATAACCACCGATTATCACAGAATGATTGTGTGATTATACTCTATAGGAGCCAAGTCATTCAATCGGCTAGAGTAGGAGAGAATTACACGTTTTGAGGTTAAGAATTCTTAAATATAAAGTATAGATTGTCTCTATATGTGAAGAGTAGTATATTATACGAATATCAATGGAGTAAATAGTTTCTAGTAAGAAGCGAGTAGATTTACCGTTAATGCGAGATAAACTGAAAGGTTTGATTTCCACTGCCAAAGAGCTCCGTCCAAGGAAAGCAGACAGCAAGTTCCTTCTGCAGCTACTCTGGCTCATCCCAGTTCTAATACTGGTGCTGGTCATCAAGCTTAACTGGATGCCATTCGGCGGTTCGGTAGCCTATAAGGTAGACGTGGGTACGGATGATACCAGAGGCAGTGCTGTTCTCACCGGCCCATGGGACCATATATCGAATGAGAGCATCATTGGCGATGTGAGTTTGAGGAACCTGGAGGGCGGTCCGGTCTATTTCACGCTGGACAGCAATGTGCTTGGCAAGGCCAGCAAGGTGGAGGTCACGGCCAGGTTCTCCGGGGATTTCCCGGACTCATCGGCGTTCATGGTCAGCGCCCAGGAGAGAGGGAAAACAAGCTATCTCTGGAAGGACCTCTACTCCCCTTTCTATTCAGGGGTGTCGGAGCTGCCGCTGGTGACCAAGGACGACCTGGTTAGAATATATGCCATTGATACTGAAAACCCTCCCGATTTTATGAGCGTGGAGGATTTCAAGAATCACGCGCCGCTGGGTTCGGTGGTGGCCAGCAATAATGTCGGTTTCAACGTGGATCAGGTTGTGGCAGGGGATGAATTCCCCGGCATAGAGGTGCTGGATTTCGACAGCGGCGAGCCGCTCTATACCACGTTTGTGAATTTCAAGACTGTCGAACGGCAGGTGACGAGCGAGGCCATACTGCGCGGGCCGCACGATTTTTACTTCCATACCGATGGCGGCGTGGTTAATGTCACCGTAGGCAAGCGCGATTTGAACTATCTCAAAGGCCTCAGCAATATCCGTGTCAATGTCTCCTCGCTCGACGGCTCTCTCATAAGCTCCTGTGTCATACGGGACGATTTCAACATGAAAGGTGATAGGGGGCTGGGCCCGGAGCAGTACGGGAACATCACGACTCCGTCACTGGAGAGGGGCACTTACCGCCTCGAGGTGAGCTCGGACCGCGGCCGCGACGATTTCATCATCATCTACCTATCGTTAAACTGCGGCGAGCTGGTGACGGAAGGCCCGCTATATATAGGGGGGAAGGCTTATTTGGGTGGGGAGCCGGGAGCTACATGGGCCTGGTGCTATCTGGCCGCGCCGGGGGAGATCAGGTTCAAAACATCCGAGGCCATGATGCCTCAGTATGTGAACGTTTACGGGGCGGGCGGCGTGCAGACTCTCTTCATGAATGTATCGGATGAGTGGTACAGCACGGGCGCGCTGCAGCCGGGTATCTATCATTTCCAGGTCAATAAGGGCGATATCGTGGTGGATGCGCCGCGGGGCTGTTTCGCCTTCACGCGCGATTCGCTCTTCCTCCCGTATTTCAGCAAATCCGGGTATGAGGACGGCTGGCTCACAATCGGTGATGCCCTGCGCGGCGCCCATACATTCTGGACCTATGTTGATGGCGGCTCGCTGCAGATGGATGTATCCAAGCGGGACCTGAACTCCACAAACGGAGCCGATGGCCTCTCGCTCCAGGTCTATTCATTCGATGGACAGCTTCTGGGTGCTGCCAGCATTCCCGATGATGGAACTACGTCGAACAGTTCGGTGCTCGGCCCGGTGCAATATGGCTCGATAAGTGTCGATAACCTTGCGCAAGGCGCCTACCGCATAGAATTTGCGGGTGGGGATGACTTCTTGATAACACAGATACGCATCAACCAGGCCAAACTTGTTGTAGCTGATAGTATCTATCTGGTGGGGACAGGGATGGCATATTACGGTGAGGATGGTAACGGCATTGACGGGGTGGGGCTGTACGGGCAGAGCTTCGGGCCCAGGCAGCTCACCCTGCGCACATCGCACGATGGGGGCCTGCAGCAGATAGCCATCGTCGGTGATGGCTACACATCGACAACGAACGTTAGTGCTAAAGATACATCGTATTATATATACGCCTATGCCGGACCCTACTGTCTGATAGCGCCCAGTCAGGATATAAAAATCTATCTTGCCGGCTACCTCTCCTTCACGCCGGAGTCGTTCTTCTTCCCGCAGAGGTGCGAGATAATAGACATACAATACAGCATGTCCTGGATACAGCACAACGTGGACTACGTGGTCATGGACTACGGCGACTACATGGTTCCGCTGAACGACGCCGGCTGGTTCATAGGCCGGGTGCGCTGGGATGCGCAGGACCTGGATATCGTGGATAATAAGCTCAGCTTCTGCATAAACGTGCCGCACCTGGCCCAGGCGGCATATGCCAACAGCACGGTGTCTCTAGACTGGATAAATATAAGGCTCATCGCCCAGCCGTTCTGGAGGCGCTGACCCTCATAGCCCTCTCCCCTGCTGAGGGAGAGGGTAACTGGTTTTTCCTCCCTTGAGGGGAGGGAATAAAAGGGAGGGTGACAGAATAAATCGGAGAGGATTAAGACTAGGATGGGGGCGGGTTCGATAAGGATAATGTTTGCCAGGGAGCTGCGCCGCAGGCAAACTGAAGCTGAAAAATCTCTGTGGTCTCGCTTGAAGAACAAACAGCTGGATGGCGCGAAGTTCCGTCGTCAACAGACCATAGGAAAGTACATAGTCGATTTCGTTAATCTGGAAAGCAGGGTCGTCATCGAGCTGGACGGCGGTCATCACAACGAAGGGGAAACTGTCGTTCATGATGAAGAACGGGCGGTATGGCTCAGTGGAGAAGGGTATAATGTCCTCAGGTTCTGGAACAACGAAGTCCTGACCAATATGGAAGGCGTGCTTGATAAGATTAGGGAGGCTATCTGGCCCTCATCCTGACCCTCTCCCGTGCGGAGGGCGAGGGAATTAGAGGTAGAGTGGCAGGCAGATTTATGAGTATGAAGCTTAATAATGATCCATCGGGGAAGTGGCTGTTCCTAAGGGCTCTGGGTGAGTTCTTTCAGTACATATTTGTCATTTTTCTCGTCACCTACCTGATGCTGCTCCTCGTTGACATCATATGGGAGGATAGCGCCTCCAGCGTGCTCAACCTGAACTATCTGCTCATCGCCGTCATCGTCCTGGGGATACCCGCCGTGCTCACCGCGAGGAGCAGTAAGAATGAGCGGGCCAGGGAGCCGATCGGCGTCAAGGACGCGGTGATTATCGGCTGCGCGGCCAATGCCGGCCTGGTCATAGTATGGATTAAAACCAGGGACATAGGCTGGCCTTCATATCTCATAGCCATCGTGAGCTGTATCCTGATAATCATACTCTCCGTGCTGATACTCAAGGGGGACGATGAGGGAGAAGATAAAAAAGATCAATAGCATCATCGACCTCAGCTACCTGCAGCTTGTTATCATCTTCACGGTGCTGGCGCTGCTGGAGGCACTGAACGTCATCCATCTCCCGGTGGATTACCGCATCTTCGCCATCGTGGTCGCGCTCTTCGCCATACCGGCGGTGGCTGCTTCGCAGCGGCTGGAGGGGGGCACCTTAAGGAAGGCCATGCCGCTCCTTTTTGCCATCTTCCTCTTGGCCCTTATTCTGCGCGTGATACCGTACATACGTTATCCGGTGCCGCTGGGCTACGACCCCGGCTTCTATAAATACACGTTCGATACGTATGCCGGCGCCCTTCCTTCAATACCGGAGACGGGACTCCCTCTCTGGATCAAGCAGATGTATGAGCATGGGCTCTTTGTGCTCTTCAGCGCGGCGCACCAGACCGCCGGGGCCGATTCGCTCCAGTTCATGTATTACATGTTCCCGCTGGTATCTGCGTTCTTGGTATTTCCCGTGTTTATCGTGGTGAGGAGCCTCTTCGGGCAGAGGGCCGGGCTCATAGCGGCTCTCTTGTATGCCGTGTCCTTCACCCAGTTCGACATGTTTGCCTGGTTCTATTTCAAGAACGCGTTCGGACTCATGTTCCTGCTCTTCGCCATCTATGCGCTGGAGAAGAAGAAGCACGGGCTCATGGCTGTGATGCTGGCCGCCCTGGGCATATTCCACCGGCCGGAGTTTCTGCTCTTTGCCCTAGTCTTGATACCCTATTTCCTGGTCCACAGACGCAAGGGCATCATATACGCCTGTCTCGGCGCGGCCCTGATGATACTGCCCTTCTGGATCGCCAGGTGGGGTGTGAACTGGGACACGCTCACCGGTACGGTATCCTCGGCAGTGACCAATATCCAGACGGGGGAGCCGCTGGGCGGGGGCACTTTCTTCAATTTCACCACCTATACTGAGGTGGCGCTGTCTTACATACCGTTCGCCCTGATAGGGCTCTTCTACCTGATACTGCGTCGGAACTGGAACAGCATCTTTTTCTATTTTGTGATAAACCTGGTCATTGTTGTCTTTGAGCTCTTCTTCTTCAGACGTTTCATAATACCATTAGACATAGTCGTGATCGTGCTGGCGGCATTGGGAATAGAGTACGGTCTGTTGCAGCGGCGGCGTGTGCCCAGATTTATCATCGCTCCGGTGCTTGTTCTCATAGTAGTGGCGGCTGCGGTGCCGACGATTGACAGCGTGAAGGACACAAAGCCGCTGATTACGGGAAAGCAGCTGGAGGCTGTGGAGTGGCTGCGTGACAATGCTGAGGGGGATGCCTATGCGCTGGCGCTGAGCCATGACGCGCCGTGGGTGCTGGGGTGGAGCGGGCACAGCGTCATCGCGCCCGGCCTGTTTGAGTGGGACCGCTATACCAGGGAACAGTGGTTCGACTTTTTTGCCACAAACGATTCTCAGGCGGCGCGCGATTTCCTTGATGTTTACCAATCACCAATCTATATCTTCTATGCCAAGAACCCCGATAACTGCTATCTTGGATTTGAGAAGTTCGATGACGAATACTTTCAAGTGGTCTATGACGATGATGCCATCATTTATAAGTACGAGGGAGGCGACTAGTCTATGGATGCAGGCGATGTTGTGAGAATCATCTTCGGCTCTATATTTATTCTTTTTGTGCCCGGCTTTGCCTGGAGCTATGTATTCTTTCAAAGGGGAAAGATCGATGCGGTTGAACGCCTGGCCCTTTCCTTCGGCCTGTCTATAGCTTTGGTACCGCTCACCGTCTTCTGGTGCAACTGGGTTTTCCATATCGGTATCACGCTGCTCAACGCATGGTTGATAGTCTGCGGTATTACTATTATCGCCATCGTATGGCTCTACGCCAGGAGACGCCTTTGGACTGGCCGCATGGCGAAGAAGTTAAACTCACGCATGAACTTCTCGAAATTCAAGAAGCGGTGAGCGGGTTTTTGCCCTCCATTTGCCATTCCGCTAGAGGAATCATCAATTCGTAGATGTGTTAAATGAGAGTTTGCGATTATAGCCAGTTGACAAAGATAGAGATTTGTATTATACTTGCCCAACTCATGTCTAGATAGTTACGATGAGAGGTAGTGTTGTTCCCATTGAGCCATAGTACGGAGGCGTAGAAATGAGAAGCTCTAGAAGAAAGGATTCCAGGGGATCTCTTAGAAAGAGACTTGTCCTGAGTATATTTCTCTCGCTCATAGTCATAGTATCCCTGGTCCTGGTCAATATTCAGACGGCAAGCGCCATTCAGCTCAGCATACCGTACGTACCACCCACCATGTGCGTAGGATATGACTATATTCTTTATGCCCGTATAGATATAAACAGCGATGAGCTGGTGCCTTTTAATTATGTCCAGCTGGACATAGATAACGGGGCTGGTACAGATGCCTGGGTTCAATTTGATGTTGGCGGCACAATAACAAATCCCGGCAGCGGCCAGATTATCGGTGTTAGCTTGATTAATCCACCGTATCCCTATGAGAGCGGTGCTGATAGATATGCCTACGGCTACGGCTTTAACGGTACCTCATATGGTGAGTACGGTTATCATTGGGGTTATGGATATGGATACGGCCATATCGGCACTACGGTTCGGCTCAATTACGAGATCAGATTCAGGACCACGGGCATGCCCGCTGGAACCTATCTGGCCCAGCTGAGGGCTACTACACTGCCCGGTCCGCAGTACTTCCTGTCTGATCATTATACAGTTGTAATCACGGCTTGCGGGGGTGGCGGCGGGCCCTATACGCCGCCTTCACCTGGAGTGACGCCAACAGTGGCGCCTACTCCTACCCCTACGCCTACAGAGACTGCGACGCCAACCCCGACCGCAACTCCAACAGCAACACCTACGGGGACACCGACGTCAACGCCTACGGGGACGCCGGGTGGTACGCCTACGGGGACACCTGCTTACACCGCTACGCCTACCCCGACACCGGCTCCACATGAGGTTGGCTTCAATCTTGCCGGCAGCAGCGGCACATGGAATATGAACAGCTATGGAGTGTTGCAGGAGGAGGTCGACGCCTCGTCTCCTGATGGAAGCGTCCATGTCCACATTCCATCGGGAACAGAGGTGCTCGGGCCTACCGGTGCACCGATAGACGATTTTACGGTTACCCCAGTGGATCCGCTCCCCGATCCGCCGGAGGGCGGCCATGTTCTCGCGGCTTTTGACATTGATCCGGACGGCATGACCTTCAACCCGGGCATCGAGATTACCATCACCTTCGATCCGAGCGAAGTCGCGGCGGGCGAGGAGGTAGTGATTGGTGTATTAAACGAGGTCACAGGCGAGTGGGAGTATGCAACTGGAATTGTCAATGCGAATGGAACGGCTACCTTTACTATCACTCATACCACCATCTACGGTGTTCTTGCTGTCCCGGAGGGTACAGTTCCAACTCCTGCGCCGGCGCAGGCCGGGGAGGATGAGGGTATTGATTGGTGGGTCTGGGTTGTGGTCGGGGTTATGATACTTGTCATCCTGGTTCTAGTCATAGCTATCATAGTCAGGGTAGCTGGAAAAGGCGGGAAGAAATCGCGGAGGGGGAAACGGTCCAGGAGACAGCCGGGTACGGAGGACGATTTCGAGGTCTAAGGGGAGAAGAGTCAAAAAACGGCTCTGATTCCTAGACAAATAGACAAGTTTTAAGAGTGGGGACTTTTTAAGTCCCCACTCTTTTATTTAGGGCCCTCATCCCGACCCTCTCCCTGCGGAGGGAGAGGGTAATATTGATAAAGCTATCTCCCCCTAACCCCCTCTTCTCAAAAGAGGGGGAACTTACCTCGCATAAGAGAGAGGTTCAGGAGATGGAGTCTCCTGACGGGGGAACTGGGGGTGCCCCCCAGATTTATTTATGTCCCCCAACGTATGGGGGACCAGCAGGGGGTTCGGACTATTATCATCTTTCATCCATCATTTGACATCGATTCAACAATTAACATATACTGTACCAATTTGATTTTCTTCGTAGAATCGCTGAATCTATGAATGCACTGTCATGAAAGGATTGCTATGTGGCTCTGGATTGTTGCTGGAATCATGGGGTTCCTAGTTCTGGTCATGCTGATAGCGCTTATTGTCGAGATAACGCGGAGGCGTGGGTATAGCCTGCTCCGTGGTGCCCGGCCGGCGAGGCGCAGGGAGTACGGTTCCAGCTATCGGTTACAGAGGGGCGGTCATGAGAAGAGGCGGTATTTAAACCTGCGCACCGGCAGGCTGCAGCGGGGCGCTCATCCCAAGAAGCGGCCTCAGATTAATCTGGATGAGTGAGCCAACCCTGGAAGATTCCATTAATCGATATAAAACTCCCATTTGCAGGCGATTTCATCGGGCTCATTGGTGATACCCACCTTGAGCGGTCTCCATTTAATCTTCGGGTTCAGGGCTTCAGTGTAGGCCTTCATGCCAGCGTCCTCAAAGACCCTACAGGTCCAGTCGAGCCTCTCCGGGTCGCGGCTTTTCAACGCGGAGAAAGCTGTGCAGTGCCTGACCGTCAGTATGGCGTGTTTTTTACTCTTAAGGTCCCAGTCGTAGTCGAAAACGCCCTGCGCGAACGAAGGGAGAAATTGATTAATCTTGACGTAGGCCTCGATGTCGTTATCTTTTATGTTAAGTGCCTCCATAGTCCACTTCATCTCGTGTTTGCCGATGCGGGTCCAGTTATCGATAAGGCATTCGCGAGCCGCCTGCTCTCCAGCTCTTTTGCCCATCTGCTGGCTCCAGTATGCATCAAGAGTGAGTATCTCTTTACAGTAGACACGCAGTAGGCGCGCCAGCGTCTCTTTGGAGAGGTCTTCAAACTTGATATTCTTTATGAAAGGTCCGCTATAGTCTTTTAGTTCCTTCATGTCTCTCCTCCGTTCAGTAATCTTTTGTTGGTCAATGTCTCATCTAGCTCTTTCTACTTGGAGTCTGCGGTCATCACCCGTTCCCCGGATTTAAAATGTCGCTGGTCGTTTGATGTCCGAACCCCCTGATAGTCCCCCACACGTTGGGGGACGTAAATAAATCTGGGGGACACCCCCAGTTCCCCCGGAAGGAGATTCTCCTTCACTTCTTTCTTGTGCTGACATCTCTCCTTGGAAGATGGCTGGGGAAAGCTGAACGTAAATGTGTTTCTGATCGGTGCTTGAAATATAGGTCACCGAGCTTTTCTCCTTGCCAGCTTTGCGCCAAGTTTATACGCCTTCTCCAGTTCATCGCTTTTTGCCAGAATGTCGCCTTTAGCTGCGACGCCCGGTACAAGGATGCGCCCTGCCGGTGCCATCTCCAGGTAGTCGAAGCATTTCTCGAAAAAGGCCAACATAGGTGTTGCCGTCTCCATATCTGTATCCTCAAACGGGCTGGCTATAATCGCGGCCTTGCCGGCTATTTTTGGCCTGTTCTCCGGGCAGTTGAAGTAGATCAGTCGGTCGATAAATGCCTTGAGCAGCGCCGTGGGGCCGAACCAATAGACCGGCGTGCCGAACACAATAGCATCGGCTGCCTCAATCGACGAATATAGATCGTTCATGTCGTCTCTCTTCGGGCATTCCCTGCCCTTCCAGCAGGCATAGCATCCGTCGCACTCTTTTATTGTCAGGCCTTTGAGGTGTATCTTCTGCACATCGGCTCCGGCGTCTTTGGCTCCATCGAGGATGCTGTCGACTAATATATCGGTGTTTCCCTTCTTGCGCGGGCTGCCCACTATTCCAAGTATTTTTGTCATCGCTTCACTCCCGATGCGCTCATTCTAGCAGAATGACGCTTTTGAAAGCTATACCTTGATGGTTGCTGTGACATTATCATGACCCTGTTTAGCTGCGGCGTGCAGGCCCTCACCCTAACCCTCTCCCTGCAGAGGGAGAGGGAAGATAATTAAATGTAACTCCCCCTTACCCCCTCTTCTAAAAAGAGGGGGACTTAACGGGCACGGCGTGCCGTGCCCCTACGGTGATAGGAAGGGCGAATACAAGATTCGCCCCTACGTGAGGGTTAATAGACAGGCGCGGTTACAGCCACTTCTCCATGAGAAGGGTTAGTTAAGTTAAGTCCTCCCTTCCTTGAGGGAAGGGAGTAAGAGGGATGGAGATTACTTAATAAATCTTCCAGATAGCACCTATCTTGGAAGGCTGGACGGTGGATGTGGTTTTCAATATGATAATCTGCTAATATCGCTCTATCCAGATGTGAGAGGTGAACCATGATGCAGAGGAGGCGGCTTGGCAGGACGGATATCGAGATCACGCCGATAGGGCTGGGCACCTGGCAGCTGGCCGAGGGGCAGGGATTCAACAAATATTTTTGGCAAAGGCTCTCCCGGGGCGACGTCGACGGAATCATCAAGGCGGCCGTTGATGGCGGCATAAGCTGGTTCGATACAGCCGAGATATACGGAAATGGACGTTCCGAGAGGAATTTGTCGGCTGCGCTGGTCAAGGCGGGCATCGATAAAGGCGATGTAGTCATCGCTACAAAGTGGTGGCCCGCCTTAAGGTTCGCCCGTTCGATAACTTCGACCATTAACGAGCGTCTTGAGTGTCTGTCGCCCTTTCCTATCTCTCTGTATCAGGTACACAACCCGTTTTCTTTTGCCACCATCGAGGCGCAGATGAACGCTATGGCGGACCTCGTCGAGGCGGGTAAGATACGCGCCGTGGGTGTCAGCAACTTCTCCGCGAAGATGATGATAAAGGCATATGACGCGCTCGGGCGTCGCGGCATCCCTCTTGCCTCAAATCAGATCAGGTACAATATCTTGGCCCGGCATCCTGAGACCAACGGTGTCATCGATACGGCCAGGGAGCTCGGCGTGTCTATCATCTGTTACAGCCCGCTGGAGTTCGGTCTTCTCAGCGGCAAGTTTCATCGCCAACCCGATTTACTGGACGGCCGCCCGCTGGCGCGCAGGAAGATAATAGCAAAAAGGATTCAATCGACGATGCCTGTCATCGAAGTGCTTGAGAAGATTGCCGAGGCTCATGGCGCGACTGTGTCACAGGTAGCTTTAAGCTGGCTGGTTACTTTCAATGGTGATATGGTATTTGCTATACCCGGAGCAACTAAACCCAAGCACGCTGAGGAGAGTGCGGGCGCAATGAGAATAGCCCTCTCACTCGAGGAGATGGAGCTGATCGATAGTGTGTCGCGTCCGAGGTGATGTCGGATGCGATACCGCTGTTGTTAGTCTATCTCGGTGTGGAAATCAGGATAAAACGTATTTACAAAAGGGATATTTGTGATATCATATAACCTATTAACGAAGAGGAGGTGTAACATGAGTCAGAGCAGCGGAACCAGTTTACAGCCCAATGTTGCCGGTATGTTATGCTACATTGCCGGGTGGATTAGCGGCCTGGTGTTCTTCCTTATCGAAAAGAACGATGACTTCGTGCGCTTCCATGCCATGCAGTCGATTATTCTGTTCGGTGCATTAACTGTGTTCTGGATTATAGGCATGATATTCTGGTGGATTGTTCCTGTTCTGGCATGGATTGTCTGGACTATAGTATGGATTGGTACACTTATACTGTGGATCCTGCTCATGGTCAAAGCTTATCAGGGAGAGAAATGGAAACTGCCGCTGATCGGTGGTCTGGCCGAGAAATGGCAGGGCTAGAAGTCAGGTTTTTGCGTTCAGAGTGAACCGGTCTCGATGTAAAGGCTTGGTATTTGGCCTGAAAAAAGGCGGTATATTACGTACCGCCTTTTTTGTGTCAATTATTTCACTGGTCGGCCAAGGGATTTTTTGAACGTATCGGCATCGCGGCAATGGCCTACTGCTTCCTCGAAATTGATGGTATGGTTATGCAAGAGGTTCATTAGTGCCTGGTCGAGCGTCTGCATGCCGAAGTTGGCTCCAGTCTGCATCACATTCCACATATGGGCCGTCTTGCCTTCACGGATAAGGTTTCTGATGGCATCCGTGGCGATCATGACCTCCACAGCCACTACACGGCCCGCCCCGCCGGCCTTCGGTATCAGTGACTGATATAATACGCCCTCCAGTGTAGTGGAGAGTTGTACTCTCACCTGAGGCTGCTGATAGGGAGGGAATATGTCGATAACTCTATCGATTGTCTGGGGGGCGCTGGGGGTGTGCAAAGTGGCAAGTATGAGGTGTCCTGTCTCTGCAGCGGTCAATGCTATGCTGATGGTTTCAAGGTCTCTCATTTCGCCCACCATTATAACGTCCGGATCCTGGCGCAGGGCATGTTTAAGAGCGGTTCCGAATGATAGGGTATCTGTTCCCAGTTCCCTCTGTGTGATGAAGCAATTCTTATTCTCGTGGAGAAATTCTATGGGGTCCTCAATGGTGATTATACGTCGCTTTTTCAGGCTGTTTATATATTTGATAATTGCCGCCAGCGTGGTTGATTTGCCGCTTCCTGTGGGTCCACTAACTATTATCAGTCCTCGTTCTCTAAGTGCCAGGTCTTTGCATATCTCAGGCAGGCCCAATTCTTCAATGTCCGGGACTTTGATCTGCAGCAGACGGAAGCAAAGGCTGATATGTCCTCTTTGCAGACATGCGTTAGCACGGAATCTCCCCTGGCCTTCGAGGTTGTAGGCAAAATCTAGTTCGAGCTCGTTCTCGAATCGTTTCTGCTGTTCCTCATTTGTTATACTTGTCAACATGCGTTCCAGGTCCTCTTTCGAGACGACGGGAAGCTGACTTTGAGGTACCAGTTCTCCATCTATGCGTAGCACAGGCGGATAGTTAGACGTAATATGCAAATCTGAGGCTCTTTTTTTAATGGCGTCTGAGAGAAGGTCCCGAACTTCCATTTCCTTATCTCCTCAACTCTAAGCACATTCGGTGGATACGGATGAGCTATTTTAACTTATATGTTGGAAATCCACAATAGAATTTGCTATATGACATCGCTTGTCTATGATTATTGTATGCAATATTTATTAACTCTGCAAATGTGCCATGAGCGGTTCGGTTAGAGATTATCCAGATCTTTAGTCATTATCACCGCGTCCTCGTGGGTTTCTTTGTAGTAATTTTTTCTGACGCCGCGTTCGGTAAAACCATTTTTTATGTACAGAGACAGCGCCTCTATGTTTGATCTGCGTACCTCCAGTGTTACTGCGAAGGCATTGCACTGCTTGGCTAGCTCGATGCCCGCATCAAGTATCAGCTGGCCGATGCCCTGCCGACGATAGTTTTCTCTCACGCCGATAGTCATAATGTGGGCTTCCCCGGCCATGAACCAGAAGCCAATCATGCCTACGATAGAGCCTTTGTCAATGGCTTCATCATCGTAGGCCACGATATACCGCGCCATCTGGTTATAGAGAAGATCGCTCTTGTATGCCATTGGCTTCTTATTTAAGGGGAAGCACTCTTTATCAATTTGAAGAGCTTGAGACACGTCGTCAAGTTGCATCGGCCGGGTCATATAAGTCATGGCAACCTCGTCAACAGATTTGGGTTTATTCTACCACAGGGAATTGACAGCAACTATATTTCTACGTATATTTGGGCTGAGTTTATATAGCTTCCAGTTATTTTGAACTAGTTCTTCATATGATGTGGTGAATTATGAGGTATAAAGTTGGATATAGCACAATCGCAATATTGATTCTCGTACTTTTAAGCGTTGGTTCCTGCGGCGGGAAGGGCAGTGTCAATCTGGTCTTGAACCAGGCACCGAATAAATGTGCTACTATAGATCAATCGAACGCAACAGTGACATGTGAGGGTGGAGTAATATCCTTCAGCGGTGTAGTCATCACCCCAGATCCATGTCATTACCTTACGGCAGGCCTGGAAGTTATGAATAGGTCAAACGTGGTTATCGGAATCAACGCGGAATCTGTATTGCCGGACCAGGATGCCTACTGTGTTGAGTGTATCGGTGAAATGTCGTTCGATGGAACAGTGAGCCCTGTCGGTTCTTGTTCACGGCGCGTCTCCGTAGTATATAATGGTGCTACCATCGCTGAATATGAAGGTCAATGAAAATACGCGATAATCTTGCATTGAAGAGGAGCAGTTTTAATGATCATTAGAGTCCTGGGTATGAAGAGCGCCCAGAGCAAACAGTTCATGGAGATCGTCAACACCGTGATGAAAGAGCTGGGCGTGAACGCCGCCATTGAGGAGATAAGCGAACTCAACAAGATGCTTAAATATCCTATTAAGAACTCCCCGGCGCTTATGATAGACAGCAAGGTGGTCTGCGAAGGCGTGGTACCCGATATCGATGAGATGAAGCGGATGGTGAAAGACGCTCTAGACAAGTGAAGTTATCGCGTATAACGTGAGCCGGTATCGATCTAGTCAGGTTTAGTGTGTTCTTGAGGCGTATTCATAGATTCGGAAGCTGCTGTATGAATTTCTTCGTCCTTTATCTTTGCGGCGCATTCTTGGCATAGCCCGTGGCTGAACTGAATATCTGTATGCGTTTTCACATATTCCTCAAGATGTTGCCAGTAGCCCTCGTCATTTCGTATCTTTTTGCACCAGGCACATATGGGCAGCAGTCCGCTCAGTGTTTTTACCTGGTTCAAGGCGTCCTGCAGCTCTTTTGATGTTTGACGTTCCTGTATTAGCAGCTTATGAATCTGTGCCAAGATGTATCCGAGTATGAGGAACGATATCAGGTGTATTACAGTGTCCCATATGTAGTAGATAACATGGCTGTAGACATATCCTGAATACCATTGAGAGAGTCCCCAGGTGATTGCACTCAACACGGATAGTAGAATGGCATAGCGGGGGCCTAACACCCATCCCCCTATTGCGATGGGAATAAAGTAGAACATAAAAAAGCCGAATTCATAGCTTGTGATGTAGTCAATATATCCCAGTGTCAAAATACTGATGATGAGGATGACCAATATGACAGGTGGGGTTAACAGCCGTTTTATTATCATATTGCCTTCTTTGCTGAGGTGATTATTATACTACAATAAAGAACGAATGTTGAGGATATGCGTTAAATTATGTCAACCCCCTGCTAGCTCCTCATACGTTGGGGGGCTTTAATTTTGGGGGACACCCCCAAACCCCTGGCAGGAGAAAACTCTCCTGCACCTCTTATCGAACGCCCCCTCTGCCGGTTGCTTCTCCCCTCTTTGATCAAAGAGGGGAGTTCGTTCGGCGCGTGGCGGTCGTGCGGGTTGGCGTTGTGCATCACCTGCGGCAGCTACGAAAGCTGTGTCCGAGGGCAACGATGAGGACTGCACGGGGAATCAATTCGCTACCTAGCACCAGAATTTATCCACCGGCGTCGCACCCGCTCTCCTGCCGATTGAGCGTCTTTTCACAGCAGCCCTGATTATGATGATCAAACCGATGATGAAGCCGATGGTTCCAATGGCGAATGATGCCATGAATGCGCCCATGAAATCAAAACCAGTGACGGCTATCACCGCATCCGGGCCGCTTTCGCCTTCGTTGTACTCCGCAACAAGCGTATACATTCCGGGCTCATCGAGCCAGAAGTCGAAAAGAGAGGAGTATGATTTGCCGTTTATGGTGTAATCGATGTTATTGGATGGATATGATAGTTCTACAGGATTGGAATGGGCATCGTAGAGGTTTATTTCCATATCCTCGATTGCGTCGCATGAGTCGCTGAAGGAGCCTTGCTCTTCACAGAATAGGAGATAGTAACCGGAGTTATTCAGCGCCAACTGGTGCGTTCCGGGGACTGTGATGCTCATGTCCGGCTTGACCAGGTTGAGCGCGCCGGAAATTATAAGCCCTATTGCTATGACGGATGTAATTATGATAATCGCGACGCCTGCAAAATATTGCATCCGGCTCGGCCGATTCACTACTGTGAGGGTCATGTCGCTGAACGGTTGATTCAGCTGTGCCCCGCACTTGGGACAGGCAATCCATCCTGCTGAAACAGGAGACTGACAATTTGGGCAGTTCAATTAATGTTCCTCCTATAGCGACTTATCGATAGCCAATAGGGTTTGCATAATTATACACAGGGGGATGGAGAGTGTAAAGCTGAAATGAATCGGCAGGGCGAGGCCGGCCCTACTTACGGTTTTGAATCTCTGAATAGATTGATTCTGTGATTGGGGTTGCTATGCCCAGGGATTGGCCCATGCGGATGATAGTGCCGCCGTAAAGGTCGCCCTCGTTGGATCTCCTGCCGCTTTCAACGTCGCGCTGGTAGGAGGATTTCGTATCGCGCGGCACCTTGTTCGCTTTATCGAGCGATTCGTCGATAACATTTGCCGGGAGGCTGATTCCCTTTGCCTTTGCCAGCATGGCTACCTCGGCCATTATCGAGCGCACCGTCTCTCTGGCTTCGGCGTCGTCCGTTATCTCCCCCAGCGTCTTGCCGGTGCGCACGGATACCAGTCCGAAGGCGGCGATGAAGATGTATTTCTCCCAGATGGCCGGGAACGGGTCGTCGCTCCACGTGTAGCTGATTTCCATGCGCTTGAAGAAATCGGTAACGTTCTGCGCGGTGAATTCGGGATGTTGCGGGTCCCTGCCTAAGGTGATGGTGCCGCCGCCGTTCTGCTTTATGACCCCCGGGCTCTGGATGTGCGTGCCGACGAAGGCGCACGCCGGCAGCACGATACCTTTATCCAGCTGCGCGCGAATCCTGTCGTAGATATCGACCCCGTTTAGCAGCGGTATTATCACGGTATCGTCCTTCATTTTCGATTTGATCTTCCTGACGGCTGTATCCAGGTCGTAGCTTTTCACGCAGAGGAGGATGATGTCCGGGGTGGGGATCCTGCGGATATCGTCCACAGCCAGATTCGGCCTGGCGATGAAGGTTTGATGGGGAGTGATGACCTTGAGCCCGTTTATCCTGATGGCGTTCAGGTGCGGGCCCCTGGCGATGAAATATATCTCGTGCCCGCTGCCAGTCCCGCGGCGTATCTGGTGAGCGAGCCTGCCGCCGAAATAACCGCCCACGCCGCCCACACCGAAGACGCATATTCGTTTTATCGCGGGTAGATTACCGGTCATTAATCTGCCATTTCTTGAGCAGCAGCTCTGCCCGTTTGCGCACGCTGTTCCTTGTATTGTGGAGTTGTCTTGTGACCAGGTCGATTATAGGCTGTTTGCTCTTGATTTCGTCGAAGAAGAGCTCGAATGCGTCCAGCGTGTGCCCCAGCGCCACATTGCGGCACTCATCGGTAGCGTATTCGGCATGCTCCACCTTGAGCAAGGCTTTCGCGATGCGTTCCGCCAGGTAGGGCTTGGCGGCGGCTATCCTGGCTGCGCCGCCGATGACGTTGGCTGCTGTAATCATCACCGGCCCATCGATCGGCTTCAGATATTTGTTGAGTATGACGTCTATCTTCTTATCTTTGTCGACGCGAGCCAGATTGCCGATGACGTGTATCCCCTCCCACTTCATGATGTTGTTATCGCT
>Ga0172362_10001497_pt1 | contig 19932 bp, 22 predicted proteins | sample LakKivs1_kivu2a2_FD_114534 | JGI IMG/M metagenome (GOLD analysis project Ga0172362, IMG submission 114534) | Sediment microbial communities from Lake Kivu, Rwanda - Sediment s1_kivu2a2 | ecosystem: Environmental > Aquatic > Freshwater > Lake > Sediment | place: Rwanda: Western Province, Lake... | reverse complement strand
TTTTCAACAACCATATATATGTTAAGCCTATTATATAGAATTTAGAAGCTTTTTAATAAGCAATGCTTTGTTTATTTTTTATGCAAATCAAGCATTTAAAATACGCAACGCTCTAAATTATTATTTAAGGAAAATCCAATACCACAGCCAATGTGTATTTCAAAAAAAATTTTATTTTTTTTTTTGAAGAATTAGTCTATTATCAATTATCATTTATTTAATTTCTACAATATCCAATTTATCTTTCATTTTTTTTATCTATAAAATTTGTTGTTTTATCAAGAAAAACATTACCGTTCAACTCATTTTGTTTTTGTATAAATGATTTTATTTCAATTTCGCGTTCTTTCATTAGAGATTTGAAAGATCTTTCTACATTTACATTTGTTTTTTCTTCACCAATATTTTGGAAAGCCTCATCTAATGATGCCATTATAAATTTACATTTAGAAATATTATTTTCATAAAACGCATAAAACAACAAAAAATTGTTTATTCTTTGATCACATAAATCTTCTTATTTTCCTCAACTTCTTACAATCCTTCAAATAATCAAATTTAATTTCTTCAATTGTTCAGTTAAAATTTGAATCGATATATTTGATTAAGATTGAACTATTATTTCGCAAGATATTCATTTATAAATTTGAAATTTAATGGAAGTAAAAATCAATTTTTCTTAATTAGATAAGAAATAAAATTTCCGTATTTTTTGTCATAATCATTAAAAGAATTTAATTCACGAATTGTTATACTCGCAAATCCAATCTTACTATGCAGTTCAATCTTCTTTGTCTCACAAAGTATACTCACATCCTCATACTCATCTCTTAATTGATTCACCATTTTTGACAAATAATATATATTATCCTTTGATGATAACGCAAAATAATTCGTAATGTACTCCAACAAAAATCCTCTCACATCATCCCATCCCTTCTTAAATGCCCAATCAAAAAATACCTGATTGTTCCAAAAATCTTCTGTGATAAAATCACCAATTAAATTGTTCAAATATAATTGATCAGATATCTCATATTTTTCAAAAGATGGAATGATATAATTGTCGACTATTTTGCAGAAGAGAATGTCATTGTTGAATAATCCAATATTTTCGTAAAAAACTGTAATAAGTCTGTCAAAATATTTTTTGGATAATTTTGTTTTTTCCATATACGGTAGAGATAAGATGTAATCTTCGAAGGATTGAAACACATTAAGATCTTCAAACCAATTCAATATTTCTTTGTTGATATCCGAATTTCCATTCTTCTTTCCTTTCTTAAAAAATTCATAATGATTGTAAAAATTCTCCACATAAAATGTTACTACCGTCTGCATCAAAAATGCCTTGAATGTATCATCCAAAACTAATGCATTAATTGATGTACAATGTTTGAGGCAATCTTCTCTTGTAATCTTATCTTGTTCAATAATTTCGCGGATAATTTTTTGGTAGAATGGTTCGATAATTCTGGGATTATTGACAATTTCGCTCAATAGTAGTTTAAGTTCAATAAAACCGGAAAGTCGCATATTTCTTTCATAAGTTTCGACGTCGCATCGTAGACGGTCAATCAAACAACTTATTTTTTCATCTCTTTCTTGATCACTCAATCTCAACCACTCACTTCTTAAAACCTCCAACTGGATCATTTCGTGCAAATGCTTTTCATCCAAATGAAGGCGTACATCCTTAGATTCATTATGGTAAATTGTGCGATAAATAAATGCATTTTTTGAGCAAAATTTAATGATATTGCAGCGGTAATTTTCGATTCCATATTTGAGTTTAAGTTTATCCAAAGTTGGAATAACTTGATGATTGTATATTTCCTCTTTTTCCTTATCACAAACAATATAATTTCCATCACGATAATCCATTTCATCGCATTTATTCACTAAAACCACCAAATTCACGTGTTTCTTTTCCGCCATTTTGCTGAAAATTAATTCACAAATATCAATTTCATCACTCGTATTTAATCCGGAATGGATATCAATAACTAATATAACGCAATCAAATAAATGGAAGTTCTCTTGAGCCCATTTCATATACATATGTTTGGTTGATTGGTCGTTAAGTCCGGGAAGGTCATATAATTGAAAATCAAGATTAGGGTTTTTTGGTAGGAAATCGCTTGGAAATTGGGAAAGATGTTTGTTGATAGTTTTTCCATCCCAAATCTCCATCTGAAATTTCTTATTTATTTCCATATTCTTCAATAAAATAGAATCCTCAACTTCAAAGATATCTGTTTCACTATCAAACATATAAACTTGAGGAGTCATTGTTGTACGTCTAATATTCATTTGACTTAAATGTTTCGCAAAAATGGAATTGATCAAAGTGGATTTACCACTTGAAACAGAGCCAAAAATGCCGATTGAATAATTAAATTTCATTGTTAATAAATTTAAAAAGTATATTATAAAAATTAATCACTTTTTTTGAAGAAGTCAGTGATAAATGTTTGTTTTTTATCTTCTTTCCAAGGATCCAATTTCCAATAATCACTGCCATAATCTATAAATAATTCTTTACCTTTAGCCACATCCTTTTTCAAATAAAATTCCAAATGTAATTCTCCATTTCCATCCACCATATGCAACCTCCATACCTCTCCCAAATTCGGATTCCTCATATGATTCAAATAAGACATTAAACCATTATTCTCTATACCATCAATACAATAATTCTTTAAAAAATATTGATAAATATACTTATTGCCTAATGAGACCTCTTTATTTGGTATAAGATTTCCAAGATAACATCCGATTCTTGTACCAGCCTTTAAATCACATTTAGCTCTTATTCCTTTTCCCATATTCGGGGTATCAAATAATTCACATAATTCCTCTGATTCCACACAAACACATTTTTCATCCAACTGGTTTATTTTTTCAAAAGTATCTTTTGAATAAGAATCAATTAATTTTTTTTTGAATTTATCGCTATATTTTTGAGGTGATTTGATGATTTTGTTGAGAAGTCTTATTTTAGGTCGAATACTGCCGGAATAGTGTAACTTTGGCATAGTTAGTCTTTATCAAATCAATAAAAAATAAAATCATTTTTTTAGGTTAAAAATGTAAATTATTTTTTTTATTATAATAAACAAATGTTCGGATTTATAATAACAAGGCATGTCAATTCCGTTAAAACAAATCTTTATTGGAATTATTGTATAAAACAAATACAAAAAATATATCCTGAAAATAAAATAGTTGTTATTGATGATAATAGTGATTATAGCTTTGTAAAAAATTTGGATATTGATGTAACAAATTGTACATTTATACAAAGTGAGTTTCCAAAAAGGGGTGAATTTTTACCATATTATTATCTTAATAAATATCATTTTTTCGATGTTGCGGTGATAATGCACGATTCAGTTTTTTTACAAAAGAAGTTAAGTATTGAAAATACTGAAACAGTAAAACCATTATGGCATTTTGATCATGAATTTGATCATGTCCATACCCAATTCAAATTATTGAAAAGATTAAATAATAATGAATTGAATGAATTTCACGGTAAATCTAATAAGTGGATGGGATGTTTTGGTATTATGACTATAATAAATTATTATTTTTTGAATAAAATTTACGAAAAATATAATTTATCTATTTTTTTAAATCATGTTGTCTGCAGAGATGACAGATGTGATTTAGAGAGGGTATTATCATTAATTTTTTTTTACGAAGACCGAATGTTAATTAATAGTCCATCAGTTTATGGAAATATTCTTCATTATCTCGATTTTGGATATAAATTCGAAAAATATTTCATTGATCTCAAAGATAACAATAAAAAAATAATTGAGAAACCAATAATTAAAGTATGGTCCGGGAGATAATTTTTTTTCTATTTTACTGTATGTTAGGGTTTATTGTTTTAAGACATGTAAATTCTCCAAAAACAAATCTTTATTGGAAACTATGCATTAGAATGATAAAAAAGGTTTTTCCAGGAAAACCTATAGTAGTCATTGATGATAATAGTAATAAAGAATTTGTGGACAATATTGGAGTAAATTTGGAAAATATAAAATTTATAAAGAGTGAGTTTCCTGGAAGAGGGGAGATTTTACCTTACTATTATCTAGCAAGGGACAATTTATTCAAAAAAGCATTAATTATTCAAGATTCGGTTTTTATCCAAAAAAAAATTTCATCATCAAAATTAAAAACAAAAGACATAAATTTTTTACTATCTTTTCCTTCAGAAATTTCCAACAATGTTGATCAAGAAGTTGATTTGTTGAACAAACTTAATTATGGTCCAGAATTAACGGAATATTACCATTCTCGACAATGGAAAGGATGTTTCGGTTTAATGTCTGTTGTCAAACTTACGTTTATAAAATATATCGGTCAAAAATATAATTTATTCAATGTTTTAAATTTCGTTACTAATCGAAATGATAGGATGAACATGGAAAGAGTATTTGCCGTTGTATGCCAGTTTGAAAATAGAAATATTTTTACAAATAGTGCTATTATGGGTGATTTATTTAAATATATAAATTATCACTATAGTTATTCATTTGATGAATACACGAATGATATAAAAAAAAATAATCAGAATATTACTAAAAAAGAGATTATTAAAGTTTGGACAGGTCGTTAACCTTTTATTAAATACGAATCCAAAAATCCCTTACAATCAACTTTCCAAACATTCGTATCTTTAAATATATTATCATAATTTGGTTTCATCCTACATTTATTTTGTCTAAATTCATTGAATCTAGCCAAACTATCCCCCTTAAATGCATAATCAGGTCCCTTCAAAAATGGATATTTCGTCTTATCCTTCTGTTCTTCACAACAAAAATCCATCTTGGTATTCGGTAACCACTCCTTACTCTTACAATTATAACATAACGGCTTCAAATTCGGCTCATTAATATAATAATGATACCCCAAATTCCTCATATTCAACGGCAATTCACACTTCCCCTGCACACACCTCCCAAATGCATTCTTATAATTCTTATTCTTCTTATAAAATATACAATCCTCATCCTTCAAACAAGGCCTATCCCAAACTCCCGCCGGCTTACTATAACCCATAACATTATAGGCATTCTCACAATCATTCTTATCCGTCGCAAATATTGGTATACTAATTGGATTTTTAGATTTTTTATTATAAGAATGACAGACATACTGATATTCCAAAAAATCCCTCGTCTCCAATACCTCCTCCTTTCCCTTCTCATATATCTTCTTCGCCTCCGCCGATGTTATCTCATCATCATTCTTCCACAATGGATTCATATTGTAATACAAATTATTCTTATCAATTGACTTCCTTAACAATACTTCATCCAAATTATAATTAGATACGTATTTTATTTCTAATTTTTCTAATTCATATTCTTTTTTTCTGAGGATGAATTTACCGATTAATTGGAATTCAAATGCTAAAAATGCATTATCACGAGTAACCACCGTCACAATATCAAATATTCTCTCCTTCGGAAATCCATTCTTCTTCTCAGGACTCGAAAAAATATTTACAATCCGATGCTTCATTATAAAATACGGCTTATACTGCGCCACCTTCCTCTTCACATAATGTGAAGTAAATTTATAATAATATTGATTGAAACTGTACAAAAATACCTTATTCATCACATTTACTTCTGAAAACATCGAACTTATGTACTTCTGATATAATGTATAATCCGGGTTCCATTCATATCGATTATACCACGTATTTTTATTTAAATTATAGATGTCAAATGGGGTATAATCCAACAAAAACTTTTTTTCATCAAATACCACTGGCTGACTATATTCCTTTACAAATTGACCTAAATCGTGTTTTTCAAAATCATTAAAAATATATTGATTCTGTTTATATAAATCTATAAAACTTGTTCCATATGTTGTAACAATCGGACTATTATAGGCATTCGGCAATTCTTTCCAATTTTTATTACTATTTTGAGCATATTTCTGAAATCGATTGTCCTGATATGAATTCTCCCAATTAATATTATAATTGATCCCAAAATTCTCTACAGTTCGATTTGTAAAATAATAAAATATGATAACAACTAGAAGAATTGAGATAATGATTAATATGTTATACATATAATATAACATAATAAAAAATATTTTTAGAAATCACCTTCTTCACCACCTTCACCTCCCTGGGGCATTTCTCCATATCCATTTCCAATTTCAATAACATCATCTCCCTCTGCATCTATCTTAGAACCCATCCATTCTTCATCCTCTTCCTCCCTATCCAATTGCCCCTCCCTTTCCTGTTCCTCTATAAAATCAATAATCTCATTATCAGTTGGATCAGAATCATGTTTATCCTTGTATTCTTTTATAAATTTCTCCTTCATCCGATCCATCTTTTCCTGTTCCGCCATCTCATCATAAACAGCTTCATAATCATCCTCCATATCAACCTTCACCCTTCCAGCATAATCTTTCTGAACCTTACCAACATCCTTCGTTTCATTAACCGCAACTCTCCTATAATCTCCCTCCAAAAATGTATCTCGTGTATAATCTAATGCATCTGAATCCTTAAATATTTGGTCAAATATTTCCATTATAAACTGCGCAATTATCCTATTTTTATCAACGGATCCCTTCTCAAATTCCATTGAAATAAACTGATTTAAATTTTTTATTAAAATGTACAACAAAACATCCCCGAGATGGCCTAAATTAAAATTGACTTCTTTTTCAATTTTCGAATAGGTTTTATCCCATTTATCAGTATCCGCTGATATATTCATTATCACTTTTGCACTAACATCGAACCTCAATTTCTTAAATATTTCGGCATCTCTTTTCACCAAATACTTCGTCAAAAAATATTCCCTATCATAAATATACTTCTGCAATTCTCTTGACTTCTCTTCTTCCATATCCATGATTTGTTTGATATTTTCCACTGGATTAAACATATTGGAAACAGTTGAAATATACCTGCGAAAATAATTATTTATATATCTCTTCAAATTATTAATTCGCATTCTACTCCTTTCATTTTCAAAATTAATTATATCCAATGGAGATGTATTTGGGTCATCTTCCAACCTATTTCTTTCAGCATTTAATACTTTCTCCAAATAACCCAAATTTTCTATTCTATCCCGTAATTTTTGATTCTCATTACTACGATTCAATAATTTCCCTATTTTTTCCACAAAAGTATTAACCTCCTTCATCAAACTATCATGTGATTCCTCCTTGTATTTCTCAAAATCAAAATGATCAATTAAATCTTCATCCCTTTCTTTCATCTCATTAATATCTTGTTCACTTCCTCCCAAAACTAATTTTTTTAATGTTTTTCTTATAATTACTTGAAATAATTCATTTTCCTCTTCAACGGTGTATTCAGTTTTCTTTATATCTTCTTCACTTTCACCTGTTATTAAACATATTCTATCTTTGAACTCATGTCGTTCCCCTTTGAATATTCCCTTGGAAACATAGGTTAAAAATAATTTTTTACGTAATTCAGAATTATCATAACCAACATTTCTTACTGAAATATGAAAATTCGCATCCTTCTTGAAAAAATGCTTCATTATAACCCCTCCATTCAAAAATAACTGTGTATAAAATGCATTTTCTCTTGATTCCCTCAATAACTCATCCACATTTTTCAAAGTTTTTTCTTTTACATAAGTGTAATAGTTAATATTAGGTGAAACTTCTTCGAAGCAGCAGCTGCCAATTTTGGATTTTGGATCATCACTTTCTTTATCCTGCGCATTCGCAATCGTTTCATTCACAGCTTTTATTATTTCCTGAGCAATATAACTTTGTCTTCCACGTAATTCTTTTTGAAAATTATAGAATTGTTGAAATGTTTTAGCTTTTTCTACTTCTTTCTTATAATTTTCTGGTAACTTTTCTACTTTGGGAACTTCTCTTATAATAATTTGATCCTTCTTCTCCTCCACCTTCACCTTTTTGGTATCATATAACTGTCTATCCCTCTTTAATTTTTTTACTGATGCCATTTCACTCAATTCATCATACGATTTCTTCACCTCCTCCTTTATCTTTCCCAACTGCAAATACTCTATCACCTTCTTTCCATTCTTCGTCATCCTCTGTATCGGTAGCGTCTTCGATTCTTCTATCAACAAACTCATATACTCATTTCCCTTAAATCGATCAAAACCCTCAAATATTACTAATGTTCTACTTCCAGTAGGGGTTTGGGGAGGAATCATAGTCTGATAAGTTATTAATAATCTAGCAGCGATAAGAGTAATTTTTCGCAGCATTATAAGATTATGGTGTCTTTCTGCAAAAATCTTTGGATCAACTGTCTTCAAATCAATGCCTTTCCTCTTAAATTCCTCCAACTGTATTTTCTTAAATCTAGTAAAATCGGGTAATTTCATTAATGACTGCAAAACATCGACAATAATATTTATAAAATCTTTTTTCTTAATTAAAATTCCAGTTTTACTGTTGATCGTATTAACTTTCGCACAGATATCTTTTGCATTTGCGATTTGTTCGGCTTTGAAGCCCATTTTAAGAAGTTCGTTGCGGATTTCTGGACTATTGCATTCAAATATTTCGGCTTCTTTTTCCTGTTCTTGAAGAGTAATAATTTCTTCTTTTAATTGTTCTTCTTCACTAAGAACAACCTGTCTTTGTCTGTCAACTTCACCGGTAGTTTTACTCAATCCCTCTGCAGTATCATATTCCATTAAATCAAGTGGTTTTCCATCGTGATTGCAAAAAATCATTCCATTTTCTTCTTCTGCAGCAAAAATTGCCAACATTTCTCTCCGCATTTTTTCGGAATATTCCGGACTACCTCCTTCTGCAATCTTCATTTGATACCAATAATGTGCACAACATATCATCTTCCCAGTTCGAATGCTATAAATATCTTTATTTATAATTATTCCATCTTTCTTTATTAATAAGTTTCTCAAATATTCTTTGTTCTGCAAATCAGGAACCTTTAATATTTCTTTATAAATAGGGTCAATATCCCTTTCATACATCTCTATTGTCTCCTTTGTTCGAGTATCTACTCTCTCTCTCAAATAAATCTGCAAATTTAATTCTGCAACTTTAATATTATCTTTAACTTTTTTCTCTATTTCTTTTGCTGATTCATCACTGAATGATTGCAGTAATTTTAATTCACCATTTTTTCTTTCTAATCTTTTTTCTAATCGAACTTGTTTTTTATTTTTACAGGCTTCTCTGAAAAGACAATGTAATTTTTCCAAATCAAAATCTACAATTTTTTCGACTCCTAATAAACATAAATCATCCAAACTCCTAATTAATGGGTTTTGCTCCCAATTTGTGCCATTCCATTGATAAATCATGTTATTCTCGTGAGATTTACTACTTTTAATAACCGCCCAATCACCTTTTAGGAAATTAATATTGCATCCGTCTTTGTACAAATCATCGTAAGAATTGTATGTTTTGACTGGATCAATGAGTCTATTTGCGCAATTTTTGTTGTTGGAAATTACTTTTAGGTCTTTTTCTATTTCAGAAATAGTTTTTTTGATTTCTGTAATTCTGGTGCTAATATCTTTGACGGATATTTCTTCACCTTTCATCTCTTGTATTTTCTGATACTCTACAAATAAGAAGTAATATTCGCCATAATCAGGAGTGGAAAATACCCAATTATATCTTGTTGCTAGTGAATCAACATCATTTCCAACATTGGGATAATTGCCATAATATTTAATAACATCTTTATTGAGGATATATTTATCGCCGAATATGATATCATCCGCGACTTTTTCGCTATTCTTTTCACCAATAATTTTTTCACGCATTTTCATTATTTCTTCGTAAAATTTATTACTATCAAATTTTTTGGATTTATTTTCTTCCGTGAAATATTTTTCATCCAGTAAATTTGTTAAAGTAACATAATTATCATATCCTAATTCACGAAATTCAAGACTAAATTTTTTTAAGATTCTATCAATTTCATTTACAGTGTTGATGTTTTTAATTTCATCCATTTGACTTTTAATAATTGCATCCGCACTAGGTATAACTTTTTTAACAATTTGTTTATATTCTTCTTCATTGATCTGTTCTTCTGGAAAGAGATAAAGGGTTGCATTATCTTCATATGCACTGCCAAAATCATCCTTATTTCCTTCTTCCAAAACTCTCTTCGGTAATTCTATTTTCTTAAATTGCAAGGAAGTTGTTGTATAAACCTCTGCATAATCACCATCTTTACCCTCTGATAAATTAACAGGAACCATAAATTCATCATCATTTATGACTTTAATTCCAGAAGTATATTCCCCATCAATTGATGGCTCACAATTACTCTTTAAAATCATAATTTTATCTCCTTCTTTAATACCATGATTTTTCATTGTAACTATTGCATTTTCATTCTTTTTGATCTTTGTTGCTTCACCAGTCTTTCTTATTCTTTCAAACCACTTCTCTCCCTGCAGTGCATCTAAAATTCCATTCTGATTTGATCCCAAAACAAGAAAACCAATAATATTTGTGTAACTTCCCGGTAAAATTTGAGCTACTCTTGATCCAATAATTTTTTTATTTTCATCTTTCTCCTCATATGTGAATTGTTCAGGTCCAAAATTAATATAATTCTGCCAGAATTTGTTTTCAATATTGAAATACCTTAATAACTGTGTAAATTGATTCAAATATATTTCATAACCAACATCTTTTTTATTCAAATCCTTCTTTATTATATAACACTGCTCAATATCAAACATCATTTTACGAAATGTTTTTAAAGAAATTTTATCTCTGTTAAATTCATCAATGTATTGCACTTCTTTTTGCAATTCTTCGAAAAAATCTTCATACTGAATACCTTTAGAACTCGCCATCTCAATATATTCATCCATGACTGTATCATTGGTATCAGAGTTTGCAATATCAAGTTTTTTATAAATTTTTTTCTTATCAAGTGATATTGGAATAATCCATTCAACGTTGAATTCATTATTATAAATTTTTTTCATATCTTGGTAATCTTCGATATCATCTAAATTAATTGTTTTTGCTTTATTTTTCAGATCGATGATACTTCTGGCAAATTTGAGGTATTTTTCTTGAATTTTAGGGTTATTTTGTTGTGATAATGATAAATCTCCTATTAATGAATTATAAAGGTCAATTTCATAAATTAAATCATCATCTACTTCTCCTTGGTATTCATCGGCTTCTTCTTCTGCTTCTACAATGATTTCTTCGCTTGGTTGTTCAAAAAATTTACTGAAATCATCTTTATTTATTTCGTCATTAGAGTCTTTGTCAATTTCTTCAGTTTCATTATTGCTCATAACAATATTAATAAATGGTTATATTTTTTTTAATCTGAAAAATTATCTCAATTTAAAGAATGAGTGAATATAAATTGAGATTTTTAGAGGAGGGAGATTATGAAAAAGGTTATATTGAATTACTTAACCAATTAACCAGTTGCCCTAAAATAGAAAAAAATAAATTTAAAGATATCCTCCAAAAAATTAATTCCCAATCTATCAATGTTTATGTAATTGAGGAAAATAATAAAATAATCGCGACAGCTACTATAATCTATGAACAAAAATTTATTCATGATGGTGGTGTTGTAGCACATTTAGAAGATGTAGTAATAGATGAGGAATTTAGGGGTTGTGGTTTAGGAAAAAAGATGATAGAATCAATTATTGAGGTTGTTGAGAGTAAAGGTTGTTATAAGATAATTTGTAATTGTCGTGAAAATTTGGAGAAATTTTATGGGAGATGTGGATTTGAGAGGAAAAATATACAGATGGCGATATATTTTTAACTGGTGATTTAAATTTTTTTTCTTTCGTTTAATTATAATATGTCTTGTAACAAGAATATCTACACTGTTATTTCTAAAGACAAAGATCTGTCTACCCTTAAAACTCTCATAGATTTAGCAGGTCTTAAAAAAACAGTTAAAAACCTCAAATGCGCAACTTTTTTTGCACCAGTTAACGCTGCTTTCCTTGTCAATGGTAACACTTGTTTAGCCAAATATTTGGTCCAACCTGAGAATAGAGATACTCTTAGAAATGTTCTTTTGTATCATATTACTGGCAAACCTTATCTTACCACTGATCTCATCCCAGCCTCGACTATTACTATGAAGAACAATGTTACCCTATTCATACTTGCAGCACTTTATTATCCATACTTACCAACACTTGTTGATAAACAAAATGCTAGCGCTCAATGGGAAATTATTGTACCAAATATTTCTACTGACAAATATAATTACATTCAGAAAATTAATGGCGTTCTTCTTCCCGGATATATTCCATATCCAATTGGGGTTGATTCAGAGCAACAGGTTGCACTTTGTCTTTAGAAATTCGGCAATTAGATATAAAATAAATATTATTTATTTTAGATGTTAAAATTTAATCTACAAAACAGGGAATTTTATGGTGAAAACTACCAATCCTTTTTAGAAACAAAATTTAAAAAAAAAGGATTAGAATTTACCAAAAACAAAGCTGATGTGGGTCATTATTCAACTTCTTCTCTAATTGGTTTTGGATTCCCAAATTCAATGTTTGAAAAAAGAAGTCTTCATCATCTCTTCAAAAATGAATGCTACTACCCTAATTCAATGTTAATTACTAAAAAATGGGCAACAGAAAATAAAAAGAAAATTACTGAATTTATCAATAAAAAAAGAAAAATTTTAAAAAATAATCGTGGTGTTAGTTCAGAAGGCATTTTTATAGTTGATTCTTATGAGGAGGTTATGAAAATAATGAATGATAAGGATTTTTTTATTTTACAAGAAGAAATACCACCTCTTCTGCATTATGGAAAAAAAATGGATGAGAGATTATATCTTTTTATAACCAAAGAAGATGATATCTATTCTGCATTTTTTATGGAAGAATCATATTTTAAATTTACCAGAAAAAATTTCGAAAAAGAAGGCTTAGATAAAGTGTCTTTTGTTACCAATATTAAAGCACCCAATTTAAAAAAAGAAAATTTTACTATATCCTCCCTCGAATTTTTTAAAAAATATGCCAGAACAAAAATTGATATCCTTATCGAAAAACGTTTAGATATTATGACCAATATAGCTGAAAAAATACTACCAGAAATAATCAATAAAGTTAAAAATCATTTTACCAAAACAAAACCTCCCAAATACATGTGCAATCTTTATGGAATTGATTTACTCTTTAATGAAAATTACGATCTTTACCTCTGCGAAATAAATTATAAAACTGGTTTACCAGTAAAATTTAATAATGAACTTAAAAAAAATGAAATTGATTTTAAAATGGTCAATCGAATTTTTGACTGTTTTTTTAACAATTGGATAGATAATAAAAATAATGATTATCTAAAAGATGAAACAATAAAAAGAGTTGCAGAAATAAGTGTTCAAGAATCAGGACCACAAGTATATTTGCAGTCTATAAGTGCTCCTGAATAAATATAGGTTTGACCCTTTGAACTATAACCATTAAATTTATAATATTTTTCGGTAGGTTGTGGAAGATCCTTTGAAACAAGTGTTAATTGATCCCCAAAAAATCCCCTAATATCCACCTTACACCCCTTCGCCAATCTTATATAAGATGGTCCATCATCCGTTTCCTGATCAAATAAATCCCTGTCCATAACTGCACTTTTTAACATAATAATGTACAAAGATTTTGTTATATTTAATCTGCTACTTGTTATATTTAATCCATCTTCTGTTGGATTATAAATGCATATATGTTCAACGGTTATTGAAGAATTTGTAACATCAAAACCATCATCGCCGGAACCGAAACTTACAATTTCTCTTATATTCCATTCATTATCTCCTACTCCCAAAACTGAAATAGCATCAATATCATCAGTATTAGGCTCATTATCTCCATTTGGTGGATCTGATCTTCCACAAAAATATGTGGTCAATCTTTTGCAATTAAATGAAGAAGTCTTCGTACTGAATTCAACATCAATTTCGTCTTTACTGGCATTTGAGGATGAACCTAAAAACCATACGCCGGCATTATTGGCTTTTTTAACTGGTTTAAATTTACGATTACAAGCACGCACTGTAAATGACTCTGCCTGAAGAATAGAACCCGTATTAAATATCAAACTTGAACGCATCGGCCCATTTACCAAATAAATTTGGACACCATCCTCGATACATAATTTTACTTTATTTAAAACTCGTATTTCTCCCCAAATTATGTATGTATTTTTGCTTCTAAATATTCTGTCTTCCCTAATATTATTTTTTATGATTATCATACTATTATACAAGATTATTTATTTTGTAAAAAAAATGATTTAAAATTTAATTATATGTTAAAGAATTAATGAAATGACATTGAAGTTTTGTGATATTGAGAGGAAATTTCAGTTGTTAGATATGAATTATAGTCAAAATGTATATATAAACAAGCCTATATATAAATTATTTAATGAGCCATATGGCATTCATTTAAGTAAGGAAGGTATTGAGTATTTTAAAAATTATCATCCAGAGATTTTCCAAATTAAAAAATTACAAGATCTTATTTACTACATCTGGAATATGGAAATTGATACAATCCCCAAAAATAATACCGATAGCCAATTCTATTTTACTTTAAACGATGTATTTTTATGGGTTCAATATATATATGCCAAATATCCATCTATTGATTTTTTTTACGAACAACTTTGCCCCTACCCTTCCTTTTCTTAACATTTATCACTTTCTTCAATCTCAAGTTACTATTAATGTTATTTATTACACCAACCATTATTTTATCAATGATTTCAACAATTAAATTATCAATAAATGGAACTTTGTTCAAATAATTTTTTTGTTCTTCAGATAATATATCAAGGATATCGTTATAAATTTTTTGTGATATTTGTTTTCTGTTTGCAATTAAATCGATCATTAATCCTTCATAATTATTTTTGATTATATTATTTATTATTCTTCTTTTTGTTTCTTCAGTAATTTCAATTTTGTCAAAGAATTTTTCTAAAATTCCAAATAATTTTTCAATTTCGACATATAAATGCTTATTTAAACTTTCTTCCATCTTACTGTTCACTAGAATTTAAATAATTCAATATGTCATCATAATTTGTAAAAATCTTCATCTGGAGCTGTTCTAAATTATATTTTAAAAAACCCTCCCTCTGCAAAACAGACATCTGTTCCAAAAATAAATCATATAAACCATTATAATTAAAAAATATTATCTCCTTAAAACCCTCCCCAATATAATTACCAGTTAATACTTGCATTGTTTCAAATAATGTCCCAATACCTCCTGGCAAAACCAAAAATATGTCACTTATTTCAATCAATTTTGCCTGTCGATCAGATATTTTTTCAAAGATGTAATCATCTTCAATCTCAGGTTCTTGAAAACGATACAAATTACTTGATATTACTTTCCCTCCCTTTTCCAAAAAACTGTTTCTTACATAGCCCATTATTCCTGTTGTTCCTCCTCCATAAGCTATCGCAAATTTTTTTGGATCTATCGAACTAATCAATATTTTCGATATATCAATATATTCCTGTTTAAGACTATTCTTTCCTGAACAAAATATTCCTATCGTTTTCATTATTTTCTATCCATAAAAAAAAATTTTTTTCCCATAAAAAAATGATTAATTTTTTTCCAATACTAAAATCATTAAATGATCACTAAATATATTATCAGTAGAATAACCCTTTTATATACAATCTTTATCTTTTTAGTTTGGACATTTTTTACATTTTTTACATACTTCCAAACAAATACTGGTAATAAAGACTGTAAATTTAATTTCAAAGATCAAATGGAATGCATTAACATTCTTTTTGGATTTTACAATATATTTCATACATTCAATTATTTTAGAATGGTTTATTTATATAGTGAATACGAGAATACCCGTATGCCTGAAATAAAAGAAATATATAATTATATAACTAAGATTTTTTTATTTCTTCAATTACCGCTATTGTTTAATTGTGGAATATCATTCTATATATCTGTTAAAAGTGAATATTTAAACGGAAATTACACTGAATGCTCAAAATATGAAGCAAATGTGCTTTTTTTTATATCCTTTTATTCCCTAAGCATACTCTTCATTATATTTCTATCTATTTCTAGCATCATTTTACTAATTTTTTTTTTCAAATTCGTCTTCAAACTGATTAAAGATTCTTGTTCAAGTACAAATGCAATAAAATCCTTCAATGAAAAGGAAACTCAAACTGATCAAGAAATAATAATACCAATTAGATCCTATGAAAATGATAAAAGTAATATTATCTGCATTGTCTGTATGGATAATCGCATTGATATTATATTAGATCCGTGTGGTCATATGTGTTTATGTAATAATTGTTTGATGAAAATGGAAAGTAAAAAATGTCCTTGTTGCAATTTTTTAATTAAGGAGAAAAAAGCAGTTTTCCTCGCTAATATTTATAAAAAAAACTAAGTTAAAAATAATTCTATATTTTCAATAAAAATGGAAATTACTTATGAAAATGTTTATTTTTCTTTTATAAATCTCAAAAAGAAATGGAAAAATGATGAAATAACTAATGTTCACTCTCTACAATTAGATCCCAAGATTATTCAAATATTTCAAGAATTCGGTATTCTAATCGTAGAAAACAATTCATGCTTCTTTTTAAATCCATCGGAAAAAAATAATGAAAATTTTGACCTCTATTATTACTTCTCAAGAAGACATAATCTTCACAAAATCCTTCACCCAAACCTCCATACCCGTTTCCTCATACACCTTATCCTCTTTAAAATTAATTCCTACCTATCCCCCGAAAAATTAATTCAACAAATTCAATCAAAACTTAATAACCAATCCTCCATTAATTCACTACAAAAACTTAATATAACTAACCAAGAAATTATTGATGCACACAACATTTTACTATCTTCCGGCCTCATTTCATACGATTACTGCCAACATAATCTCCTTTATAATGATAACGGCAATAATATCATAATCAAAGATAAATGGCTCTTCAATAATCAAAGAATTAATCAACCTGATTTTTTATATAAACTAGTTTTAAATTTTTTAACAAATTCACTTTGATAGTTTCCTCTAAAAATCTGGTAAACTTCTTCCGTTACTAAGTCACGGCCATATCCATTTTCTAAACCATTTAATTTGTATGTTTGGTAGGTAAATTCATGTATTAGGGCCTCAACTAACATATCAATTTTTACATCATTTGTTTTATTCATTAGTTGATTATTTATAATTTATTTTTTTTAAGTTAAAATTTTCTTTTTTGTGATGTTATTAGAGACGGAATAACATTTTAATTTTTCTTCACCTAACCAAACAATAGCCATTAAATCAATATCTAACTCATACCAAAAATATGCACCTACCTCATAAACATATTTAATAACTAGTGTTTTTTCTTTTTGTAAATTGAACATTTCATATATATCAAGATTTTTGAAGTTTTCCTTTGTATATGTAATTATTTCTTTCTTTTCTTCGTGTTGAATTGTTGTCATTAAATAATATTCAAAATTTTCAGTTATTTCCATAACAAAAACATTATCATTCTCCTCAAAAATATATTTATGTGCGATTAAGACGTTATAAATTTGTTGGCTTATTTCAAGGTTAAAATGATTTGGGTAATGTATTTTATGTAGAAAATAATGGTTATTTTCATTTTTTCCAAGGTAGATGTATATTTCGCTATTTTCATCCATTTAACTAAAATAATAAAATTATTTTAGCTCGTTTTACAAATAATACTATATTCTTTTTAGGAATATGAATAACTATTTTTTGTATTATAAATATTTTATCAAAATATTCAACAAGAAAGACTCATAAATCCTCAAATTCCTGCATAACCTCATTTTTCGGTTTAATTTTAATCTTCTTTGCTTGACAAATAATTTTTACACAATGTCCAGGCAACAAATGAAAATATAAATTCTGATTTGAAAAAACCGAAATTAATTTAACTGTTTTTGGTAACTCTTGAATATTTTGATCAAATTTCATTCCAAAATGCATAGTTGTTACATTTGGAGGAACTTGTGAAAAATCAATCGGAAAATTAAAACCATCACCAAAATCTACTTCAGTAACTTTTCTCATTTCATAATACATCTTTTGCGTAAGTTGCCTATTAAATGTGTTTTTGAATACCATTTTTCCATCCTTCAATTCATAATTTGGCAGACATAAAATTTGATCACACAATTCTTCCATTTTTTTTTGTATTATTTCAATCATATAATAAATCAATTTTTAGTAAATAATGATTTATCAAACCTTATTTCGAATGCATTTTCACTTTTTAAACCCAAAAATCCCTCTCTTAATTGCTTCTCTATACTCCCCATCGGCATAACATCTATCTTCTCCAAAAATGAAATTATCTGTTCCGGCGTATATACCACATCCACCAAATTACCATCATGTCCATACAACTCAGCCCGAAATGCCCTAAAATTCTTATAATTTATTTGCACGTGTCTTTTCGTGAATTCCTCCTCATAAGGTTCCAATAAACTTTTCACATATTTAATTTGTTTGTTATTACCATAAACAATCATTGTCCTCATTTAATATAATTGATATTTATATTTTTATGAAAATGATGATTTTTAGTAAAATATGAAAATAAATTTTAGATGAAGAAGATAAAATGGAGGGAAATGAATTACTAAATTATACAGAAAAATATTTTTATATTTTTGCAGCACGTGAAGAAAGTTATAAGGTAATTGATTATTTTAATGAAGAGATTAATAAAAAAAATAAACAGGATAGTGGGGTTATGGAATGTTTATTTTTTCAGTTTTTTCCATTTTTGGAGAGAATAAGTTTTTGGGGAAATATGATTGCATATTCAAATCTTATTTTAAAAATAAATTCTCATTTTCAGCAAAAACTTCTGCCTTATTCTAATATAATTTCACAAATAACAGGAATTGATTTTGTTGAAATAATAAATGGTGAAGAAAGGGAAGATTTTGAATTTGAGTGGGAAATTCCTTCTAAGGGAGATATTCCATCCATGGAATATTATTCTGAAATAATAAATCTCTGCAGCATTCTTAAAAAAGAATTTATAAATTATTTTATTAAAAATATCAAAGAGTATCCAATAGATATTCGGAAAAAAATTATTAGAATTGCTCTTCAAATTATTAATTATAGGTTTATTATGGAAAAGATTAGGGTAAAAATGTATGGAAAACATTTTATAAAACAATATATTTATTCTCCAAAAAAAAATATCGGATTCAAAAGATGCATCCACGGAAAAAATAAATATATACCCTGCATCCAATGCAGATTATCTTAAATTTATCAAAAAATTTACCTAATTATAAAATCTTCGTGTAATATGAATTTCACAATCCAAACTCCTATATTTTTTCACATACTTTTCCGGAGTATAACCGAATTTGTCTAACAAATTTAATTTTGCCCCATAATCTAATAATGCTTGGAAACAAACCGAAAAATTATTTATAGCACAAATATGCAATGCAGTTTGTCCACTATGATCTTTAAAATTAGCATCCGAACCACTCCTCAATAAATACTCCAAACACTCATAAGAATTATTTTTAGCAGCCACAATCAAAGCATTATCATATGGGTCATAATCACCGAAATCATCACATTTAATCGACATAAAATTATTAGGATCTCCCAACAATCTAATTGGATCCCAATGTGAACTTAAAAGAAAGTCGTTATATGCACCTTCTTTGTGAACAGTTTTACACCTTTTAACATTTAAAACGCACCTCTTCGACTTACTGATTTTTATAAAAATCATTATTCTTTAACTATTGCTAATGATGAAATTCTTTATTATGATAAATTACCATATATTCTTGCTTATGAAGCAATTGATATGATTACAAATATTAATAA
>Ga0172362_10001495_pt1 | contig 19939 bp, 17 predicted proteins | sample LakKivs1_kivu2a2_FD_114534 | JGI IMG/M metagenome (GOLD analysis project Ga0172362, IMG submission 114534) | Sediment microbial communities from Lake Kivu, Rwanda - Sediment s1_kivu2a2 | ecosystem: Environmental > Aquatic > Freshwater > Lake > Sediment | place: Rwanda: Western Province, Lake... | reverse complement strand
GCCACGGCAATACCCGGCAGAACACCATGCGCCAGCGCATCACCGATAAATGCCAGCCCGCGCAATACGATGAAGGTGCCGATAATCCCGCAGGCGATGGATACCAAAACCCCTGCCAGCAGAGCATTGAGCATGAATGTATTTTCAGCGAAAGGGCGGAGAAAAAAGTCCATAATCAATGCAAGTTCTCCACGATGGTGCCGGCGAGCTGGTGCATAAAGGTGAAATATGATCCGTCATCAGGAAGGATATGCGTGGGCAATTGGACGACTTTCACCCCGGTCTCACTGCCCAGGCTATCTGAGATGGATTTAGGTGTCCCGACTTCTGTGAAAATCGCCTTGATCTGGCTACCCTGGATGAGTGTCTTCAAGGTGGCCAGGCCGGCAGCTGAAACCTCGGCCTGGGAATTCAGGCTGGGAATGATTGCACCCAGCAGATGAAAGCCATAACGTTCGGCAAAGTATCCCAAGGATTCATGGCCGGTCACCAGCCTGCGGTTGGCTTCAGGAAGGGTGGCAACCAGGCTGGTAATATCGTTATTCAAGCCATCCAGCCGAGAGGCCAGGTCGGCTGCCCGTGCAGACAGATCTATGCCCAGATCGGTCTTGAGCTGCTCGGCCAGGGCAAGCATGACGGCTTTCATCGTCAAGGGATCAGTCCAAATATGAGGATCCGCAGCACCAGCTACCTGGTCGGGATCTGCACTCGGGATACCTTCACCGGCTTTCACCCGGCGAACCGTGATATGGTCTGTGGCGATAAACATCTTCACTCCGGCGGTAGATGCCTGGGAAAAAGTTTTTTGCAAGCCATTCTCAAGCTCCAGCCCGTTTTGCACCAGCAGGTCGGCTTTCATAAGGGCCTCAATATCCCTGGCAGAAGGTTCCCATTCGTGCAGGTTTTGCCCGTTTGGAATGAGCACGGTTACCACTGCCTGGTTGCCAACCAGATCTTTCACCAACGCGCCCAGTATGGAGTAAGTGACCACAATCGTCTTTTTCCCATCCTGTGAAACAGGCGAGGCTGACCCGCAAGCGGCGATAAGCAGCGAGGAAATAAAAAGTATTAAGATAGCTTTTTTCATCAGTTCTCTGTATTTTCTAATCGCCAGATTTAATGCGTTTCATTATAGCATGGTGGCTTGTAATCCATGAAAGAGAATGGCTGCAAAGAGAGCAACACGGCAGACGATTCCACATTGAGCCAGACTGCGCCACAGGGAAGGGGTTTGGGAGAAATGACCCCAGGATGAGGTGCCGGCAGCGTGATGAACGAAATCAACGGTGGGATGAGCACTCTAAGCAAAGTGGAAGTGAGGGAATGCGATTGGACATTAATACCGGAATAGCAGGTACTCAGATGAATAAGCCTCGTGGGGGAAGCTCACGGTAGGATCAGGCCCTATTTTATCAGCGCCCGGCTCCTCGCCCTGTTCTTCCTGGTAGGAGATGTAGCCGAGGATACGCCGTGGAAAGTAGGATGGCGGGTCAGCCATATCAGCGGAAGCCAAATCGGGAACCTGCGGAACAGCGGTTATTTGCGCAGGTGTATCATCATCGGAGTGGGTGCCCGGATGCTCGGGGAAGGATAGAACCAGTTTTCCATCGCCGACTGGGTGTATGGATAGCGCTGAGATATCCTGCAAGTGGAGGAGGTGCTTTTGCAGCCTGGCAGGATGGATGCCGGTGAGGGAAGCCAGCTCGGGGAGGCTAAGGGGTGAGGTTTGCCAGCCACGCCATGCCAGGCAACGCAGCTGGATCCAGGTGACCAGCGTGGCGGCGGGCAGTGCGGGGTGGAAGATCATTGTTGAGGGGACGAAAATGCCCCGTGGAGTTAAAGGTAAATTATGCATGAGGACACCACCTGATTCGTTTCGCGCAGAAAACGAATAGAAACGAATACCTTTGCTTTGGTAAGGTAAATAACACTATCTTTTCAATAAAATATCATGAAGAAGATGAGTCATTTGGTAGCCGTGAGTAATTATAACTGTATTATAGCACAAATGTTCTAATCCACAAGAGGGATATTCGAGAATCTCAATATTTTAAGAATCTAATAAAATGCACCCACATTCTAAGCAGAGATAAATGAATAATTTCATCATCAATTTCAATGGTTTCGAAAGTAAAGGTTAGAAAGATAATTTGAACAGAAAAATAACGATAAATTCCAGGAAAAAGTGATTATTTAATTTTTAGTAGATTCAACTCACGAGCGCAACGATAGGCTACGCTTTGATGGTCATTGTGAGATGAATCTGCTTGATGATTTACTTACAAAATTAGCTTATTTACCCAAACCAGACCAGATGGCGATGTTCATATTATTTAAGTTACGACGGTTGAAACAGCACTTGTTCAATCCGTAGGTTGGGTTAAGGGTGCAGCCCGAAAATCGATATTAATTACCCCCTACAGCCTCACCGAATTATTATTATCGTAAATCAGGGGAGGAATATTGCCCCTTAACAGCCTCCCAAAATTCACAGATCAGAATTGGGGGGGTAATGAGGTCTTGATTGACAGCTCTGTTTTGGGGATAACAAATCTAAAATGAGATATTCATCATCATGGTGGGTTTCGGATGGAAGAGTGCCAGCCTCAATCAGGTATGAGAACAAAGCGGACAGGCTCAACCTGCAGGGTGAAGAACATCATAGATAACCAAACGACGCGTCACTAGCTTAACATTACCTTATGGACGGCGTATTTTGCCACTTTAAGCGAGCGCTGTTCATCTGATTGTCATGTTGGGTTGATATATTAGGGTCAATTGGTTGTAAGAGATTGAATATTATTCGGAGGAAAACGCAATGAAACACCTATCAGCAATTATCACAGCGTTAATAATTACCGCCATTGTAGGGTTAGGGATTGCGGTGATCGGCGCTAATGCACTCACCAATACCAATACGGTCCCACTCCAAAATTCACCCAACCCGAACGCGGCGGGGAGCAGTCAGGTCGGCAACGACCCCACCGGCCAAGCGACCAGCACCACCAATGTCCAGCAATTACAACAGGAGGTAAACAGCCTCCAGTCTCAGCTGAACCAGGATAACCAGGCCTTGCAACAATACCAGAGGCTCATCCAAACATTACAGCAAAACGGGGTGATCTATATCGACCGCAATGGCAATATCTACCTCCCCCAGGGTGGATACGGTTCAGACCGTTAATTCCAAGTCATTGCAATTAAAAAGGTGAAGCTCAATCAAGCAAACCTCGGAAAGGCAGGGCAGATGAAAATCGTTAAAAAAGGCATGCGCATATGGATCACCATAACAGCCGTATTCAGCTTCCTGGGCGGGTGGGTGCTGTTCTCGCACTCACCCAAGCCGGCTCCCTTGCAAGCCAGCCAGCCTGCAATCAGCGCACCGGCGAGTAACCCGTCATTTTCGGTACCTAACAATAACTCACAGTCAGGCGGGTTCTTCGTGCCCCAACAGAACCCCACTTTTAATCCCAGCCCGCGCCTGCGCACCGGTGGCTCATAATGCACTACCACGAGTTCAGGGCGATGAATTCCGCCATCCTATTGGTGGCAGATGGCGACAACCCGACGCTGATTGAGAAAGGATTCAAGGCAGTACGCGAATTCATCGAGCAGAGCGAGCAGCGCTTCACGCGCTTCACTGAGACCAGCGAGCTGACCGCCCTCAACCACTCGGCTGGCAAATGGTTTGAGACCTCTGGAGATATGTTCCAGGTGCTCCAACAAGCATACCAGCTGGCACAGGATACCATGGGGATATTCAACCCGGCAATCCTGCCGGCGTTGAAACAAGCCGGTTACGACCGCAGCATGGATGAGATTAAAAGCATCCAACCCCGCACGGGCGCCGAACAGGTGGTGGCGATGCAAGATTTCCGGGAGATCAGGATGGATGAGGCAAAACAAGCCATCCTGCTACCGGCAGAGATGCAGGTTGACCTGGGAGGCATTGCCAAAGGGTGGATTGCCGAACAAGCCGCCCGGCAGCTGGCAGAATACGCCAGAGCGTGCGCAGTATCAGCCGGGGGGGATATGTTCCTGGTGAATTTACCGAAAGGTGAAATGGATTGGGAAGTGGGACTGGAAGACCCCTTACATCCTGAACTCAACCTAACCGTGCTGCACGTAAAGCCGGGAGCGGTCGCCACTTCTTCGGTAGCCAAAAGGCAGTGGGTGCACAATGGGCGGATGCAGCACCATCTGATTGACCCGCGCAGCGGCGAGCCGGCCAAAACGGAATGGCTGAGTGTTACCGTATGGGCAGAAAGCGCAGCACAGGCTGAGGTGTATGCCAAGGTACTGCTGATTGGCGGCTCTGAAACGGCCGGCGAGCTATTCAACAACCAAACCGACAAAGCCTACCTGGCCGTGGATAAGCAGGGTTGGGTAATTGGCTCTCAAAATTACCAAGAGGTATTCCATGTCCAGTCTTAATCCTACAACCGATCAAAAAAATCATACACATACCACCCTGTGGATAGTCGGTGCCACCATCAGCACCATCATCCTGATATTTGGTGGGCTGGGGTTCGTGGTCTCCAGGTTCTTCCCCGTCGGGCAGCTGATCAGCAATTCATTGACCTGGCTGTTTGCCACCAACAGCACACATACCACCTGGTATATCACCCGGGCGGCTGGTTGGGTGGCTTACATGCTGTTGTGGTTTTCGGTGGTGTGGGGGTTAGCCATCCCGACCAAGTTTTTTGAAAAATTCCTTTCACCCACCTTTGCGGTAGATTTCCACGAGTACCTATCGCTGCTGGCGATCGGGTTCGTCATCCTGCACGTCAGCGTCTTGATGGTTGACCAGTACCTGCCCTTCTCGGTAGCCCAGGTCTTATTCCCATTCATCTCACCGTACCGCCCATTCTGGGTGGGTTTGGGCGTGATCGGCGCTTACCTGAGCGCCCTGGTAACCATCACTTTTTACCTACGGAAAAGGATTGGGCAAAAGAGATTCAAGCAAATCCACGTGTGGAGTATGGCTGGATACCTGGGGGTGGTGCTGCATGCCTTCTTCTCAGGCAGTGATTCATCGCTGCGCGCAGCACAGCTGATTTATTTTGGCACTTTCATGGTGGTGGTGTTCCTGACCTCATATTGGCTGATCAACCTGAAGCAGATGAAGAGAGAAAAGGAAGCCCGCAGCCTGTCGCAGAGGCCATCGCAGGTTACCCGGCGTTAAATGCTGAAGGTTGTATAATCCTGACATGCGGCTATTAATCATCGAGGACAACCAGCGACTGAGGAATTCGATCAAGCTCAACCTGGAAGAAGCAGGCTATGTGGTGGATGGGGCTGCAGACGGAGTGGAGGGCCAGGAGATGGCAGAATTGACCCCTTATGACGCCATAATCCTGGATATCATGCTGCCCAGGCGTGATGGATTAGAAGTGTGCCGCAACTTGCGCAAGGACCGCCTGCGCACACCCATCCTGCTGCTCACCGCTCGGGACGCTGTGGAAGACCGGGTGAAAGGATTGGACAGCGGGGCAGATGATTACCTGGTGAAGCCCTTTTCGCTGGATGAGCTGGAGGCGAGGCTGAGGGCATTGCTGCGGCGTGATGCGCCCGATAAATCAGGCTTGCTGGTGGCAGCAGACCTGGAGCTTGACCCCGCCACACATATCACCCGGCGGGGGGATAAGATCATTGAGCTGACCAGCAAGGAATTCGCCTTACTGGAATACATGCTGCGCAACCCCAACTGGCTGATTACGCGCGAGATGGCCGAACGGCATGTGTGGGATTACGGGGGCGCGAGCGCCTCGAACCTGGTGGATGTTTATATCCGCCGCTTGCGCCGCAAGCTAGATGACCCCTTTGAGGTCAAGCTAATCGAGACTGTACGCGGTTACGGCTATCGTTTGAAAAAGCCGTGAGTTTATATCCATGAAAATGCAATGAACAACCAGGCCAACCAATACAAGCACACCCTGATGCAAGTGACGCATAGCATCCGTTTCCGGCTGGTGCTGTGGTTTGTCTTGATCCTGGCGGTGGTGATGACCGTTTTCAGTGGATTTATATACTGGCGCCAGGTGCAAGATGCCCGCTCGGTGGCCGTGACACGTTTGAATATCGCCGTGGAACACCTGGAAGGGGCGCAAGGTGAAGGTGAGCACAGGTTTGAACCACTCGTTCCCGGATCAGCGGCAAGCCTTTCACAAAACCTGACGGCGTATTCAGATGTGCTGTCCAGCGAGGTGGTGGCGCTGATGGACGCAAACGGCACAGTGATCGCTGGCAATGGCGTGCTTACCAATGAGCAGGTACAGCAACTAAATTTACCCGCCAGCGGGTGGAGCGGGGTACAGCAGGTGCGGGTGCCCAAGATACCAGGGGTGCAAGATAACCGCTACCTATTCATCAATCCTGCCGTCCAGCAAAATGGGCACATCGCCGGTTACCTGTTGGTGGGGGTGCCGCTGGATGCCAACAACCAGCTGGGGAAGCTGGTGATTTCGCTGATCCTGGGGAATTTGCTGACCCTGGCTATAGCCCTGACGGGTGGCTTTTGGTTGGCTGACAGGGCTATGAGACCAGTGAGAAAGATCGCACAGACTGCCAGGCAGATCAGCGAGACGGACCTGCACAAGCGACTGCACCTTCCCGGTTGGGACGAGCTTTCGCAACTGGGCAACACCTTCGACGCCATGCTGGACCGCCTGCAGGCTGCCTTCGAGCGGCAAAGGCAATTTACAGCCGATGCCAGCCACGAGCTGCGCACCCCACTAACCATCATCGACCTGGAAACCAGCCGGGGACTGACTGCCCGAAGATCGGTGGAGGAGTACGAAAAAATCCTGTACACAATCAAGGACGAGAACCAATTCATGATCCGCCTGGCGACGAACTTATTGGCCCTGGCGCGCATGGAAGCTGGGCAGCTGAGCTTGAAAGCCGAGCCCCTGGACCTGAGCGAGCTGGCTTCGGAAGTGATCGAGCGGCTGGCGGGAATGGCCGCTGCCCAGGGAGTGACTTTGAATGTTGGCGAGCTGCCCAGGGTGAAGGTGCAAGGTGACCGTCCCACGTTATCGCAGATGCTCACCAACCTGGTGGATAACGCAATCAAGTTTACTGCCAGCGCGGATGATCCCCAGGTGACCATCTCAAGCGGAGAAAAGTTGGAAGATAACGACAAAGTTGCCTGGATAAAGATCAGCGATAACGGCATCGGCATAGCCCCCGAGCATCAGGCGCATATCTTCGACCGCTTCTACCAGGTGGATAAGGCACGAGCCAAGGTGGAGAGGCCGGATGACGGATCGGGTGAGGCTGAAGCAAGCGGGACAGGCCTGGGATTGGCGATTGCCCAGTGGGTGGCGCGGGCGCACCATGGCGAGATCAGGTTGAAAAGCGTGCTGGGACAGGGCTCGACGTTTGAAGTGGTGCTGCCCATTTCTACCAACGAAGTTGATCGAGAAAGCAAGAGCCAAATTGACCGACCAAGCTTCGGCTGACCTTGATCGCATTAAATTTCGGGCAGCTGACGGCCGGGATTGATATATTTTAATTTCGTGAATTGCACTTAAGCAGGGCGATAATTGTATTACAATCACCAGGTATCTGTATTGTATATTATTAATTGAGAGTGAGGAGATGAGCGATGAGCAATCGACCCGAGGTTGACGTCGAGCGGCGCCGTAAAGCAGGGAAACCCATCGGGCGAGCGGACTCACCCACGCGAAGGCAGGAAGGAGATGGTGGAGGCGGCCCAATCAGGCCGGGCATGGGTGGATTGAATATCCCCACGAAGGGAAAAGTAGGTGGCTGTGGCAGCATCCTGCTAATCATTTTGGTCATCGTCTTCTATGTAATTTTCGGTGGTGGGGGAGGCGAACAGGAAACCGATGGTTCAGTTTACGAATCACCCACCCAAGCCTTTCAGGCGGAGCAGAACCTGCCCACCAGCACACCGCGGCCAACCCGTGCCCCGGTGGTGGGTGAGACGGGGCAACAGTGGCTGGTGATGCTGTATCAGGATGCAGATGACCAGGTATTGGAGCAGGATATCTTCGTTGACATGAATGAGGCTGAGCGCGTTGGATCGACCGACAGAGTGACCATCGTTACCCAGCTGGACCGCTACCGAGGAGCCTACCAGGGCGATGGGGATTGGACCTCGACCCGCCGCTACCTAGTGACGGAGGATGACAACCTGAACCGCACCGGCTCTCAGCTGGCGGATGACCTGGGAGAGGTGGATATGGCCGATGGCAGCAGCCTGGTGGATTTTGTGAGCTGGGCTGTGGAAGAGTACCCGGCAGACCGTTATGTGCTGGTGCTTTCAGACCACGGTATGGGATGGCCAGGAGGTTGGAGTGACCCAGCGCCATCGCGCACTGACGGTGGCAGCGCCCCGCTCATCTCTGCACTGGATGGGGATTTTCTGTACCTTTCAGAGATCGACCAAGCTTTGACGGAAATCAGCAAGCAGACTGGTGTGGAAAAATTAGATATCATTGGCTTGGACGCATGCTTGATGAGCCAGGTGGAGGTGTACGCCGCGCTGCAGCCACATGCCCACATTGCGATTGCCTCGGAGGAAGTGGAGCCCTCGCTGGGTTGGGCATACGCAGGATTCCTGCAGGCGCTGGTGGACGACCCCGACATGAGTCCCGAGCAGCTATCCAAGAATGTGGTGGACTCATACGTGAGCCAGGACCTGCGCATCGTGGACGACCAGGCAAGGCAAGATTTCCTGCGCCAGGGCAATCCGATGGGGGGGTTCTTTGGTGTAAGCAGTGTGACTGCTGACCAGCTAGCCAGGCAGATTGAGCGTGATGGGACATTGACGGCGGTTGACCTGGACGCGCTGCCCGGCTTGATGAGCCAGCTGAATAATTTTGCCTATATCCTGCAGAGCGAAGATCAATCTGATATTGCAGCAGCACGCAATTACACACAAGCATACACCAGCGTGTTCGGAAAACAATCGGCGGCTTCCTATATTGACCTGGGGCATTTCGTGCAAATGTCAGCCAGACAGACGAATAGCAACCAGGTGAGCCAGGCAGCCAATGCGGTGGTGGAGGCGTTGGACCAAGCAATCATCGCAGAGAAACACGGCCCGGGGAAACCGGGCTCGACGGGGGTTGCGATCTACTTCCCCAATTCCTCCATGTATGCCTCAGCTTATACCGGGCCACAGAGCTACAACCTGCTGGCGGCGCGATTTGTTAAAAGCTCCTTGTGGGATGATTTCCTGGCATTTCATTATAACGACCGTTCATTCAGCGCCGATGCAGTGGAGGCGGTTTCCCCCAGCGCGAGCACAGCTTCACGCGCCCCTGGAGCGGGCACGATTTCACTATCCGGGGTTACAACATCGAATGACTCGTTCGGGGTGGGTGAATCGGTAAAACTGAGCACCAATATCAGCGGTAACAACATCGGGTATGTCTACCTGTTCATTGGGCTGTATGATGCAAGCTCAAATTCCATCTATGTTGCAGATACCGATTACCTTGAAAGCCCGGATACACAGGAACTTTCGGGAGTTTATTATCCAGTCTGGCCAGATAGCGAATCGTTCAAAATTAATTTTAATTGGGATGGAACGCTATTCTCAGTTTCAGATGGCAGCACCTCCAGCCTGGCGCTGCTCAATCCAATCAGCTATGGAGCATCTGCTCAGGAGGCCGTATATGCCCTGGATGGGACATATATATTTGCAGATACCAGCGAACAGAAATTCGCACAGCTATTGTTCATGGATGGCCGGCTTATTAAAATCTACGGCTACGAGGGTGCGGACGAAGGTGGAGCGCCGGCGGAAATCACACCCACCGATGGGGATACGTTCACCATCTCGCAGAAATGGATAGAGCTGGATGCGAGCGGGAATGCCAGCCAAATTGTATATGAGCCCGGCAAAACGCTGACCTTCAGCAGCCAAGCTGACATCACCTGGGAAGCAATTTATGCCCCAGCGGGAGATTACCTGGTGGGATTCATGGTCTCAGATCTGGATGGGAATACCAGCCAGGCATATACACAGGTGACCATGCGGTGAGCTGTGCGCTGGTGAAAAAGAACCATTTTGGGGCTTGATGAAGGAAAGGACGACCAGCATTGTCGATCATCCCAAATCACAGTTGCAAGGGAGCATGATATGAAAGAAAAAATCTTGATTACGGGTGGAGCGGGCTTTATTGGCAGCCATTTATGCGAGTTGCTGGTGCATAATGGGCACCAGGTGGTGGCAATCGATGACCTTTCCACGGGCCGGCTGGAGAATATCCAGCACCTGCTGCCCATGCAGGGGTTCCAATTTGTGCGCGAGACGATCATGAACAGCCAGGTGCTCGACCGGCTGACCAGTGAAGCGGACATCGTGATCCACCTGGCAGCGGTGGTGGGGGTCAAGCTAATCGTTGAAGACCCGGTGAACACCATCGCCACCAATATCATGGGCACCGAGGCAGTGCTGACTACCGCCAACCGTTACCACTGCAAGGTGATGCTGGCTTCAACGTCGGAGGTGTATGGCAAAGGGGTAAAAGTGCCATTTAACGAAGATGATGACACCGTGATGGGTCCCACCAGCCATAGCCGCTGGTCTTACGCTACATCGAAAGCCATTGACGAGTTCCTATCGCTGGCCTATTACCGCCAATTTGGCCTACCGGTGGTGGTAATGCGCTTTTTCAACACAGTGGGCCCGCGCCAGACGGGGCGCTATGGGATGGTGGTGCCGCGCTTCGTACGCCAGGCCTTGACGGGCGAGGACATCACTGTATATGGGGACGGGGAACAGAGCCGCTGTTTTGCCGATGTGGCGGATATCATTGGGGCGCTGACCAGGCTGGCCTCGAATCCCGAAGCGGTGGGGCAGGTTTTTAACATTGGTTCCACCGAAGAAGTGACCATCAAGGAGCTGGCAGAAAGGGTGCTGAAGGCCACGGGTAGCCCATCCAAGATTGTATATGTGCCTTATGAGGAAGCGTACGCCCCTGGATTCGAGGATATGCGCCGGCGGGTGCCAGACCTGAGCAAGGTCCGCCAGCTGATCGGCTATGAGCCGCAATATTCATTGGAGGACACCTTACAACGGGTGATTATTTACGAGCGGCAACAAATCCTCAGGCAGAGCAAGCAGCCTACCTTGCCCAGAGTATCCAGGTGACCTGGGCAACGATCAAGCCCAGGGCAATCCCGGCCAATACCTGCAGGGGAGTGTGACCCAAGACTTCGCGCAGCTGTTCTTCTTTCAATGGGTGACCAGAGGTCAGGTCGTTGATCATGGCATTGATCAGCTCGGCGTGTTTGCCCGCCTGGCGGCGAATGCCGGCAGCATCGTAGATGACGACCATGCACATGGCAAAGGCCAGGGCAAACAGAGGGGTGTCGAAACCCGTTGATAGCCCGATGCCGTGCGTGATGCCCACAATCAGGGCGCTGTGCGAGCTGGGCATGCCACCTGCCTGGACGAATAATGACCAATTCCACCTGTGGGTTTGCAGGTATTCGATGGGGACCTTGATCACCTGGGCGATACCCCAGGCGATTAGTGCGGCGATGAGGACATAATTATTAAAGATGGACATGCAGCGCCTTATTCCTGACCGGAAGGTACATCCTCAAGTGACTCGCCCGACAGTTTTTTTATCTTTAATTCGGCCTTATCAAGGAGATCCGCACAATGCCTGGTGAGAGCCTGGCCGCGCTCATAGAGTGCCATGGTTTCATTCAACGGCAACCTGGCCGATTCGAGGGAGGTGACAATCGTCTCAAGCTCTGCCAGGGCCTGCTCGTAAGACAGCTCATTTACATCAGGAAGCTCGGTTTTAGTTTTTGGTTTTGCAGGAGGCATATCTAGACCCTTCCACTAATGAATATTACGCAAGCAGAAAACTTCATAACTAATGTTATGATCAATCAGGTCGATTTCCGATCCACGTGCACGCCAAAATCGCCATCGCTAACCTGCACGTTCAAAGGCTGCCCGGCGCTCACCTGGGCCACCTGCAGGATGGTTTTGCCAGCCTGATTGGTGACGATGGCATAGCCGCGCTCCAAGACCGAGACGGGGCTAAGGGCAGACATGTGCTGGTTGAGGCCGGTGAGCTGGCTGCGCGACAGCTGGAAGTAATGCAGCATGAGCGCATTCAAGCGACGCTCGAGCTCATCGATATGCTGGCTTTCCGTCTGGACCAGGTTCAGGGGGGAATTCCGTTCCAGGCGGTTTTTCAGCTCCTTGAGTGCCCAGCGCAGCTCACTAGCTGCGGCCTGGCACAAGCGGTTCAAACGATCGCTTAGCTCAGCCAGGTCGAGGCGCAGATCGGCGCGGTTGGGTGTGGCGAGCTCGGCGGCTGCGGTGGGGGTGGGGGCGCGCAAGTCGGCGACGAAGTCGGCGATGGTAAAGTCAGTCTCGTGGCCCACGCCGGTGATCACCGGTATGGGTGAGGCGGCGATGGCGCGAGCCACGCCCTCGTCATTGAAGGCCCACAGGTCTTCGATGGAGCCACCTCCGCGCGCCATGATGATCACGTCTGGATGAGCCAGGAAGGCCAAGTCATGCAGGGCAGCGATAATTTGGGCGGGTGCTTCCTCTCCCTGCACCTGGGTGGGGGCGAGCACCACCTCCACCAATGGGTAGCGCCGGCGCAGGGTATTGAGCATATCCTGCAGGGCGGCGCCGGTGGGGGAAGTGACAATGCCGATGCGTTTTGGCCTGGCAGGAATGGCGCGTTTACGTTCGGGGGCGAACAGGCCTTCGGCATCGAGCATGGCTTTGAGGCGCAGGAATTCCTGGTAAAGGGCACCTTCGCCGGCGGGGCGGAACAGGTCGGCATACAGCTGGTATTGCCCGCCCAGCTCGTATATACTGATCGAGCCGTGCACCTCGATGGCATCACCGTCGTGAGGGGTAAAACTTTGGCGCAGCACGGCATTGCGCCACATCACACAGCGCAAAGAGGCGCTGCTATCTTTAAGGGTGAAGTAGAGGTGGCCCGATGCAGGGCGCGAAAAGTTGGACACCTCCCCGACGACCCACACATCCTGAAGCAGCTCATCGGATTCGAGCACCTCGCGCAGGTAACGCGTCAGGTCAGCGACCGTCCAGGAGGTGGGCTTGGGTGACGAAAAAAGCGGCATCTGCGACATGTGACTGAGGATAACCGTAATAAGTTAAGATGTCAACGCTAAACAAACAAGACTATTCCACGATGGCGAATTCTTTGCTACAATAGTGCGATATTATGAATTACTTGTGGTCTCCCTGGCGAATGGAATACATTCAAACCCCCAAATCTAGCGAAGGTTGTATTTTCTGTGAAGGATTGAAGCTGCCGGATGGCGTGGAGAACCTGATTATCCACCGCGATCCGAAGGCATTCGTGATGATCAACCGTTTCCCGTACACCAGCGGGCACCTGATGATCGTGCCGTACGAGCACAAGCCTTCGCTGGAATTGCTGGAGGCCTCAGCCAGGTCAGACATCATGGAGTTAACTGCCAAGGCTATCCTGGTTTTGAATAAGCTGTATACTCCGCAAGGTTATAACCTGGGAATGAACATCGGCAATGCAGCCGGAGCAGGGGTAGCGGAGCACGTGCACCTACACGTGGTGCCGCGGTGGGTGGGGGATACTAATTTTATGTCTAGCGTATCACAAACACGGGTGCTCCCCGAATTACTTGAGGAGACCTATCAGCGAGTAAAAGAGGCCTGGGAAAAATCAGCATCGATAAAATAATTAAATATTGGGGCTCATTCGAGAAGGATCACATTATTTACATACTATAGCAGCATGGAGGAAGATTAATGAGCAGCAAGGAAACTGAAGCCGTAATTTTGAGCGCCGTACGAACTCCTTCAGGCAGTTTTCAAGGGGGGCTGAGCAGCCTATCGGCTGTGGACCTGGGAGCGTGCGTGGTGAAAGCCGCCGTGGAACGCGCCAAAATTCCCAACCCGGCAGACATCAATGAGGTCATCATGGGCAACGTGGTGTCAGCGGGGCTGGGGCAAAACCCAGCGCGCCAGGCTGCCATCCACGCCGGATTGCCGGCATCAGTGGGGGCATTCACCATCAACAAGGTGTGTGGGTCAGCGTTGAAGGCAGCCATGCTTGCGGCACAGGCCATCAAAGCTGGTGATGGCGAGCTGTTCGTGGCGGGCGGTGCGGAGAGCATGAGCCGGGCGCCTTTCCTGGTGGATGGTCGTACAGGAAACCTGCGATTCGGGCACGCACAGCTCACCGATGCCTTGTTGAAAGATGGCCTGTGGTGTGCGTTGGAGAACTGGTCGATGGGTGATGCGGCTGAGTTCATCGCCAACGAGTACGACGTGACGCGTGAGGCCATGGATGCCTACGCCTACCAGAGCCAGATGAAAGCCATCTCTGCCATCGATAACGGCAGGTTCAAACAGGAAATCGTGCCGGTGGAGGTTAAAGGTCGCAAAGGACAGGTGACGGTAGTGGATACAGACGAAACGCCACGCCGCGATACCACGCTTGAGGGGTTGTCACGGTTACGGCCAGCATTCCAGAGGGACGGCAAGGTGACCGCGGGGAATGCTCCTGGTTTGAATGATGGAGCGGCCGCTGTGGTGGTGGCGAGCCGGGCCAAAGCCGAGCAGATGGGCGTTAAACCCATGGCGCGAATTCTTAACTATGGTAATGTGGCTGTCGAGCCCAAATACCTGTTTGACGCTCCTGCCAAGACCATCCCCATGGTACTCCAGCAGACCGGCTGGAAGCTACAGGATGTTGACCTGGTGGAGTTAAACGAGGCATTCGCCGCCCAAACGCTGGCCAATGGCTACAAGCTGGCTGACCAGGGATGGGACTGGGATAAGGTTAATGTTAACGGGGGCGCAATCGCCCTGGGCCACCCGATCGGAGCCAGCGGGGCGCGCGTGTTGGCCACGTTGATTTATGCACTGAGGGACCACGGATTGCAAAAGGGCTGTGCTTCGCTATGCTTGGGCGGCTCTGAGGCAGTGGCGATGACAATTGTGGTTGAATGAATAACCAACATAACTACAAACCGGTGATTTACCGGCGATGCACAATAGGGATTATTAAGATTCGGATTGCTCCGGTAAACGCCGCTGGATTCGCAAAGAGGTGAATCAATTGAGATACTCGCCTGTTTCTCTAAGGAAGAAACAAGCGTGACGATGTGGGTGTGCTCGCAAGGATGATAGATGAAGGAGGAGAATATGGAGATTCGCTCGATTTTCGTGGTGGGGGCAGGGACGATGGGCAACGGCATCGCCCAGGTGGCGGCCACTACTGGATACCAGGTGAGCTTGATGGACGTAGTGCCCGGGCAGCTGGAACGTGCCCAGGGCACCATCGCCAAATCCGTTGAGAAGCTGCTGAGCAAGGGTGCAATCAGTGAGGAGCAGCGGCAAGCGACCCTGGCGATCAAGACCTGCGCCAGCCTGGAGGGAGTGGAACTGGCCGACCTGGTGATCGAAGCAGCCACCGAAAACCCCGATTTAAAGTTGAAACTCTTTCGAGAGATAGACCAGCGGGCCAAACCAGGCACCATCCTGGCCAGCAACACTTCGTCCATCAGCATCACGAAGATTGCCGCCGTCACGAAGCGCCCGCAGGAGGTCATCGGCATGCACTTCATGAACCCGGTGCCGCTGATGAAGCTGGTGGAGGTGATCCGTGGACTGGCAACCACTTCCGAGACCACCGATACGGTGATGCAGGTATGCCGCACAATGGGCAAGCAACCGGTGGAGGCCAACGATTCGCCGGGCTTCATCTCCAACCGCATCCTATGCCCGATGATCAACGAGGCCGTATTCGCCTTGCAGGAGGGCATCGGTACACCGGAAGCCATCGATACGGTGATGAAGTTGGGGATGAACCACCCCATGGGACCGCTAGCTCTGGCAGACCTGATCGGGCTGGACGTGGTGCTATTCGTGATGGAAGTGCTGCAGCGCGACCTGGGAGATGACAAATACCGCCCTTGCCCACTCTTGCGTAAGATGGTGGATGCAGGCTACCTGGGAAGAAAGTCGGGACGGGGATTCTACCAATATTAATGGTCAAAGATACACGATGAGAGCCTCACACCGAGTATGGAATTATTGGGGAGAATGAAGCGCATGGATAGCCCTGTATATGATTTCGTGATCATCGGTTCGGGGTTTGGGGGCAGCGTTTCAGCCATGCGGTTGGCAGAGAAGGGTTATTCCGTGCTGGTATTGGAGCGCGGAAGGCGCTTTGAAGATAAAGATTTCCCCAAGACCAGCTGGAACATATGGAAGTTCCTATGGGCGCCTGCCTTACGCTGCTTTGGCATCATGCACTTTTCATTTTTCCGCAATATCCTGGCTTTGCACGGTGATGGTGTGGGCGGCGGCAGCCTGGTGTACGGTAACGTGCTCATGCGCCCTGATGATCAAATATTCAGCCACCCCACCTGGATGCATTTACAGGATTGGAAGGCCATCCTAGCGCCCCATTATGATACCGCCGAGCACATGCTGGGGGTGACTGCCAACCCCAAACAGTGGGCGGCAGACGGCATTTTGAGGGACATCGCCTCCCAAATGGGCGTTGAAGCCACCTTCCAGCCCACACGTGTGGCGGTATTTTTTGGCGCGGCCGAGGAGACAGAGGGACTGGAAATGCCTGACCCGTATTTCAAAGGCAACGGACCTGCGCGAAGCACCTGCATCCACTGTGGGGGTTGCATGGTAGGTTGCCGATATAATTCCAAGAACACCCTGCCTAAGAATTACCTGTATTTTGCCGAAAAGCTGGGGGCGTGCATCCTGCCGGAAGCCACCGTGCACAATGTGGTGCCCCTGGAAGGTTCTCGGTCGGATGGCGCCCGTTACCAGGTGGGCTATCACCGAACCACGGCCTGGTTTTTTGCCCCTGAACAAAGCGTGCGCGCCCGTAATGTCATATTTTCTGCCGGCACACTGGGAACGCTGGCCCTGCTGTTCAGCTGCAGGGAGGAGACCCACAGCCTGCCCCGCCTGTCTCCACGGCTGGGCGAGCTGGTTCGCTCGAACAGCGAAGCGCTGCTGGGGGTGATGAACCGGGATCGCTCGGTGGACTATTCCAAGGGCATCGCGATCACCTCCATTTTCCAGGCGGATGCCAAGACTGCCATCGAGCCGGTGCGCTACTCTGCCGGATCATCACTGATCCGCCTGATCGCCATGCCGGTGATCACCCTGCATAACCGATTCTGGAAACGGCTGCTGGCTATGCTGTGGAAATTAATATCACAGCCCATTTTGACCCTGCGAGCCTACCTCCTGCCTGGCTGGGCACAGCGCACCACCATTTTGCTTGCCATGCAAACCGAAGATAACCGCCTGCGCATGAAGCTGGGGCGTAGCTGGCTGACGCTGTTCAGGAGACGGCTGGTTTCGGGGCTGGCGGAGGACAACCCTGTGCCCACGCGCATCGAGATGGGACACCGGGTTACCGGCGAGTTTTCCCGCCATATTCAAGGGGACATGCTGGGTTCTACCGTGGAGGTGTTATTTGACACACCCATCACTGCACATATCCTTGGGGGGGTATCTTTCGGGCGCAATGACCAGGAAGGGGTAATCGGCCTGGATTGCCAGGTGCATAATTATCCCGGGTTGTACGTGGTGGATGGCTCAATCGTCCCCGCCAACCCTGGGGTCAACCCATCGCTGACCATCACCGCCCTGGCAGAGTATGCGATGAGCAAGATCCCCTCAAAAGGAGGATCACATTAGATAGCATCATGCCTGGTCTCGGCGCATCACTAACAGCTGGTCGGCCTGGCGGAAAATCAAGCGTAAAAACACCGCCAACCTTTTGAGATGCTTAAAATATGGGGGCATTTCATCCATTTGGATGGATTGAAAGCCGAATTTCTCGTACATAGGACCGAGCGCTGCGCGGCAGGTGAGATACAGGCTGCCCTGGTGTAACTCTAGCAGCTGCTCGATGATGGCACGAGCCACTCCCCTGCCACGCCAGGCTGGCAGCACGGCAATCGAGGCCAGCTCGCGTGAGGCATCGGCATGATGCTTGACCTGCCCGCAGCCGATCACCCTGCCTTGATCATCCACCGCCAGGATGAACTGTTGCCAGCGCAGCCCCATGGGGTTGATGTGCACCAGGTAGATGATCTGGCGGATCATTTTGGCGTCTGCTGCAGTGGCAGGACGAAGGTTGTATCGAAGGGGCGCAGTTGCGTTTTCCATTGCCGATGAATTTTACCCAGCGCAGGTGAATCGTCAAGAGCAATATCTTCATTATATTAATTCAAGCGCTGCCAGGCCCAGAAACTAGTGTATAATGATTGCTCATATTATCAATCAACCGGAGTAAACATATGGACCAAACAAATGCCCAGGCAGGGCAGGAGGAAGTACCGGAAGGACAAACACCAGAAGGACAAACACCAGCCAAAGGACCCGAAGAACGCCCTACAATCAACGTGGGCTCCATGGAAAAATTGCTGCAAGAAGAGGGATTGAACCTCGATTTTCCTAAACAAGGTGAGATCCGCACTGGCGTAATTGCCAGTATTGGTGAAAACGAAATACTGGTGAGCGTAGGAACCAAATCGGAGGGGGTAATCTCGGGGAAAGAGAAAGAGCAGATCCCTGAAGAAGTGCTAACAAGCCTGCAAATTGGGCAAGAGATTCCTGTTTATGTGCTCAACCCCGAGGATACCGGTGGTAATTTAGTCCTGTCGTATATGCGGGCGCGTGAAGAGAGCGATTGGATCGAAGCAGAGCAAATGAAGGAATCAGGCAGAGTTTACGATGCCAAGGTGATCGGCTATAACAAGGGCGGGCTGATTGTACCCATCGGCATGCTGCGTGGTTTCGTTCCAGCCTCACAGGTCAGTGTATTGCGCAGGGTAGAAGGCGATGAAACGCCCGATGCCCGCTGGAGCAAGATGGTTGGCGAGCCGATCAAGGTAGTGGTTATCGAAGTGGACCGCGGCCGGCACCGCCTGATCCTTTCAGAACGCGTGGCATTACAGGAAACACGCGAGACCATCAAAGACCGCCTGCTGGATGAGCTGCAGGAGGGCGACGTGAAAACCGGACGGGTCACCTCGCTGGCAGATTTTGGGGCGTTTGTCAATATCGATGGCGCGGATGGACTGGTACACCTGTCTGAAATCAGCTGGGAGCGTATTGACCATCCCGGCGAGGTGCTTAAAGTGGGACAGGAAGTCAAGGTCAAGGTGATCGCCGTTGACCAGGAGCGCAAGCGCATTGGCTTGTCCATTCGCCAGTTGCAACCCGACCCATGGGTTTTGAAGGTGCAGCATCTTAAGGAAGGCCAGCTGGTGGAAGGCACCATCACCCACCTTACCAAGTTTGGGGCATTTGCAAAGCTGGACGAAGAACTCGAAGGGTTGATCCATATCTCTGAGCTGAGTGACCAGCGTATCAACCACCCCAAGGAGGTCGTGAAGGAAGGTGATGTCGTGACCCTGCGCATCATCAAGGTTGACCCCGAGCGGCGGCGAATAGGCCTGTCGCTACGCAAAGTCGAGTCGATGGCGTATGCCAACATGGATTACGAGATGATGCTTTCGCAGCAGGCGCAGGAGGAAAAACCTTCAGAAGAGGCTGCCGCCCAGGGTGAAGTGGTGGAAGAAGAGAAAACCCAGCCTGAAGCCGAGCAAGCGATAGAAGCAGAATCAGCCGCTGAAGATGAAAAACCGGTTGAAACTGAAGTTAAGCCTGCCATGGAAGAAGAGAAGGCCCAGCCTGAAGCCGAGCAAGCGGCAGAAGCAGAATCAGCTGCTGAAGCTGAAAAACCGGTTGAAACTGAAGTTAAGCCTGCCATGGAAGAAGAGAAGGCCCAGCCTGAAGCAGAGCAAGCGCCAGAAGCAGAATCAGCCGCTGAAGCTGAAAAACCAGTTGAAACTGAAGTTAAGCCTGCCATGGAAGAAGAGAAGGCCCAGCCTGAAGCCGAGCAAGCGCCAGAAGCAGAAT
>Ga0172362_10001494_pt1 | contig 19940 bp, 23 predicted proteins | sample LakKivs1_kivu2a2_FD_114534 | JGI IMG/M metagenome (GOLD analysis project Ga0172362, IMG submission 114534) | Sediment microbial communities from Lake Kivu, Rwanda - Sediment s1_kivu2a2 | ecosystem: Environmental > Aquatic > Freshwater > Lake > Sediment | place: Rwanda: Western Province, Lake... | reverse complement strand
TTCGTCTCGCGCAAACAGAAAGGCCGCCCTATTTGGACGGCCCCATTCACACGGGTTGTGCACACCACCAATCTATTCAGCCGGAATACCCCGGATCACTATCAAAGAATCCGGCCGCTAACATCATCAGCGGCAGCCCCAACCTCAGCCGAACCGCCCGGACTCTGATTGAGGATGCTGCAAATCAACCGTTCCTCAGTGTCGCCAGTCTATGGGAGATGGCGATCAAGTTAAGCCTTGGCAAGTTGAGCCTGGGCGAGCCCTTTGAAGTGCTGATTCCACAGCAAATGAAGGTAAATGGTATCAACCTTTTGGGCATTGAGATAGAGCATACGGCTCTCGTGGCCAGGCTGCCATTCCATCATCGTGACCCATTCGACCGTCTATTAGTTGCACAAGCAGTGGTGGAACGAATGCCCATCGTAAGCGCTGATGCTGCGTTTGACGCATACGAGGTCGAAAGGCTGTGGTAGCAGCGGAGTACCGCCCAACTCTGTCCCCTAGCCCTGGTCAGCCCGAGGGCGTGGTCCAGTCGTAAAATCAGGATGTCCTCGGCCAGCAGGTTCGGAGCACCCCGATTCTGTTGTAGACTGTAGTGAGAACATCGCGCCGACTGGTCCAGCCTATGCAGATTGATTCCATCGTATGCCCCGATAAACTCAGCGGTGTTTCGCAAGCGGACACCGACGAAAAAATCGGCGAGTTCTGGGACACCCACGATTTTACCGACTTCGACAATCCTGACGTGCCCGACGTCAAGTTTGAGATCACCTGCGCTGTGCCTATCGAAGTGGAGTTGTTCACTGCCATTGAAAGGCATGCACAGAAGCGGGGCGTGCAAGTTGAGACGCTGGTGAATCTGTGGCTACAACAGAAACTCGCCGAGCAAGTGCAACAAGCAGCGGCGTAGTTGTTCAGCCCCATGCGTTCTCGGCCACCTGGACCACGGTGGCCACAATGCCCTCCACCTTGCGCCTCATGCGGTCCCCGTGACCGTTTGCTCGGCGGCACGGCTCAGTAGCCCAGTCGCACCGCCAGAATGTCCTCGGCCAACAGGTTTTCGAGCACCACGGCCAGCACCATTTGTCCCTCAGCGGTCGTGAGGTTCTTTCCCCCGCCCAGGCACACGCAACGGCGGCGGTACCTGTCCCGCGCGTTCTTGCGGATTCCTCAGCACCTGGCACGGCCGGAGTTGATGTTTTTGCATTTCTGTTGTAGACTATGGATGAGCTGAGCGATAAGGCTCAGGCGCGTGGGTTGGCGGCTGAAAAACTCGAAGAAATGCTCCACACCGTCAGTTGGTGCAGGCGCTGTGGAAAGGATACGGCAATGACATTAGAAGAGATTCTTCAAGATATCCACGGATTGGACAAGCGATTGCAGAAACTCGAGCAGCAGTACGGCATGCTCTCCGAAGATATGTACACATTATACCGGTTGGGCGAACTGGAGCAGAGCCGTGACCTGATCCGCTGGGTTGGCTATTACGAACTGCGCCAGGAGCGGCAGCGCGCGTACGCGGCTGCCCTGCGCGAGCGCTTGTTAGCCCTGCGCAGTGCCAGTGCTGGCCAGCCCATTTCACTGCGCCCGCACCTTGCAGCACTGACTGAGGCGTGACGTGCTTCCCACCTTCGAAGAGTATTGCGCTCTGATTGCCAGCCTGCCCGATCAATTTCCCTCTATCCAGTCCTCTACTCTCACCGCGTACACCATCGGCCCGTATGCAGCCGAGGTAGAAGGCAGCCTGACCTTCGAGGCTGGCTACGTGCTTGATGTGTGGGAGTTGCTCGATCTATCCACCCATACCATCCGCAGTTACAGTTACGAACTGAACCACGCTGGAGAGCGAGTCTGGTGGTACGATCCCACCGAACATCCAGGGGATGCAACCCTGAGCAGCTCATATCCCCACCACAAGCATATCCAGCCCGACATAAAGCACCACCGCGTCCCTGCACCTGAGCTCTCATTCACACGTCTCAACCTGCCATTCTTGATCGAAGAAGTTGAGCGGCATTCAGCACCATTTGCCCCTCAGCGGTCGTGAGAATTTTTCTCCACCCAGGCACACGCGACGGTGGCGGTCCCTGGCCCGCGCAGCACACGAATACACGCTCACTTTGCTTTTTACCAACGGTGAAGTCAAGTCTTTTGATGTAAAGCCTTATCTGGACATCGGCATATTCACAGAGCTAAAAGACATGAGCCTGTTCAGTTCTGTCAAGCCTTTCTTGGGAAGCGTCCAATGGAAGAATGGTCAGGACTTTTGCCCTGATACGCTATACTTAGAGAGTGTGCCATGCCCGGATTTTGTACCGGAAATCGCACTTCTCAGCACCTTCCGCAATCGTCTTCGTCCGAACCAGCCCCCACCCTAACCGGTCACTCGCTATGAAGTCGAGCCGGCACATATACGGCGCAAACTCTTCCGCTCCTTGTGCCTGGAAGAACTTACATATACCACACTCTTCAAAATCCAATCCGTAGTCGAACTCCTCCCCATCTCCCTCCACGACCGAGTACACCCAGTCCCCGGCATAGCGCCGTTTCTGAGATTCCAGCGCCCGCTCCCGTGCCTTCCGCAGGCTGCGCTCGGTGAAACTCAATCCTCCGTAGAGACGAAGCAGGGACCGCGGAAACAGGTCATAGGCTCTCTCGACTGCTTCGTAGACGAGTGCCCCGATTTCCTCAACCGCCTTGCCGTGCGCTTTCAACGGCTTGTAGAGGGCCAGGAACATGGCGGCCGCAACCATGATCTGCGTGAGCGGGTTCTCTCTGCCGCCGATGTAGGGCAGTTGTAGGATGAGCGACTCGTATGCCTGCCGCGCTTCTACAGCAATGGCGTCAGTGAAGCAATCCCCGTAGTGGGCCGCTACGACCTTTCGGGCCACCCGGGCAGCCAGGCCGAACTCGATCACAAGCAGTCGCTCTCGAGAGATATAGTAACTGTGGCAAAGCATGACCCGATTGCGCGTCTCAAAAGGCTGCCCATCGGCTCGCTCGATAGGGACATTACCAGTCATCCACTCAATACCTCATCACCACCGGCAAATAGACCGCCACCCCGTTCACGATGACCATCGCCCGGCGCGCCAGCAGCGTGCCCGCCCCGTCGTCCAGCCAGGCGGTGTTGATCACCGCGCGCCGCCCGGTCAAGGCCGGGCTGACCGTCGCGCCAAACGTCACCGTCACCGGCACGCCCGCCTCCACCGTCCCCGTCCAGGTGATGACGTTCCCTGCCGCCCTATAATCCCCCGCCGAAGCCCACAGGTTGCCCAGGTAGGTCATCTCCAGCGGCAGCGTGTCAGTCACGCGCACGCCCGGCAGCGCCGGGCCGGGGTTCGCCAGCACCAGCGTGTAGGCCACCAGCCCTATGTGCGCGGTGTTCAGCACCACCTCCAGGTCGCCGTCGCCGTCAATGTTCCCCGCCGGATGTACTCGTCCGCGTTGGCCCGGCCAGGCCGCCGTTGCAGTCGCCCGCCTGAAAACGGCTTTCGACGTCGTGGGCCTCGTAGACGGTGGCAAACCCGCCACGGCCGAGCTCCTCAGTAATCTCGTACTTGCCGATGTGCTTGAGGCTCGTCATCGTTCCGCCTCCTCTCCCCATCGTGCGGCAAAGCGCGCGTACTGGGCCGGGTTGCACGCGCACACCCGCGCCAGCAACTCCTCCATCTGCCCACGGCGGAGGCAATGCACCAGCAGCCGCTGCACCTTCTGGCCCTTGCCCATCTCCCTGCCCAGCTCCTCGTAGACCGCCGGGAAGCAGTCGAAGCAAAACGTGACCAGTTCCTCGTCGCTAAAGGCCGCCGAGAGCAGGTCGCGCACCGCGGCCGTGTTCCATCTCTCGTCGTCTTCCCGCCCCTTGCTTCCTGCTTCCTGCCTCTTGCCTCCTGCCCCTTCCGCCACCGCTTCGGCTAACTGGCGCTCAGGGTGGACTACTTGCGCCAGCCGGCCGCCGTTTTGCTGATCGCGCTGGGGTTGGGGGCCTGGGTGTCCGGCTTGGGCCTGCTGATCGGCGTGGTCGCCAAAGGGGACGAGCAGGTGATCCTCTTCTCGCTGATCGCCATGTTCCTGTTCACCGGGCTGGGCGGGGCCTTGGTCCCCCTGGAAGTGGCGGGGGAGGCCTTTGCCGCCGTCGGGCACGTCACGCCGGCGGCCCGGGCCATGGACGGGTTTCAGAACGTCCTCATCCGCGGCCTGGGGCTGGAGTCGGCCCTGCTGCCTACCACTATCTTGCTGGCGTACGCGGCGGGCTTTTTTGCCCTGGCGCTGTGGCGCTTTCGGGCCGGCCGGGCAAAGTAACACTAGTCGGGAGAATCAGAACAATCTGCAGAGCCTCTCAACTACATCGGTAATCATCCGTTCGCGGCGCGCGCCACTCCAGATTACGATCCCTGATCCGCAGACTTCCCCACCTTTGGATTCGCATAGTTTTCTCATCGTGTTGACCGCCTGGTTTCCACCCGTCCAGTAAAAGGGTAAGGACTTGGTGACAAAACAGGCCACTTTCTTGCCCTCCAGTGACGCAATCTGCGCCAGGTAGGCTTTCATTGCCGGTGACAGGGCAAAGCCCAGTACCGGACCGCCGAACACGAGGGCATCATACGTGTCGACTTCAGGCGTCGTCTTGAGCTGGAAATTGCTTACCCCCGACCCCAATTCGCCGGAGATCTCTACCTGTTCGATGCTCGCCAAATGTCCGGCCGCGGAGAGTCTCTCCTGAAGCCTCAGGGCGACGGAATGGGTGTGCCCGGTCTGAGAAAATACGATAATCCCGATATTCATCTTGTTCCTCCCTATATAGAGATGGCTGACATTCTGCAATTTCAACCCAGGTCAATCTACCTGACTATCATCACTTGATGCCCTGAGTGCGTCCAGTCGCCGCTTGTTCTCATAGGGCTGGATGAAACGGACATGGTCATCTTCCGGGATTTCCGCGCCGATCCTGCGCCTTACTTCCTCGTATACGACCAGGCGTTGCGTCAGCCTATCACACACGTAGTGCTCGCATTGCGAACAGTCCGAGTATACAGCGGAATACACGCAAGTCAAATACCTGGGAGTACGAACATGGAACAACCAACACTCCCCAACACTTCATTTGTGCAAGGACCGCCCTCGGGATATAATCTGCTCTATGGACAAACCAATCGGATTTATTTTGCTTGCCGCGCTGACGGTAACGGCGTTGTCAGGTTGTTTCGCAACACCCGGAGCCATGCCAACTGTCTTCTCATCAACCCCTGTGCAACCCGCTGCGACGGCCACACCGGAAGCCGCCTACCAGCCGCGCTTCGAGCCACAGACGTGCTGGTTCCAGGTACCAGAGGCGGCAAGTGTCACCTGCGGATTCGTAAGCGTGCTCGAAGACCGCGCGCAACCCGTTTCTCCGGATAACACCATCCGGCTGGCCGTCGCGATCTTTCATTCCACTTCCGAAACGCCAGCGCCAGATCCCATCGTTTATCAAGTCGGCGGCCCAGGTGGGCATATGCTGAATATCGTGCCTCACATTTGCGGTAAGGTGATCACGCCATACCTGGAGAGGCGCGACCTGATCTGGTTCGACCCACGCGGCACCGGGTTTTCGCAGCCAGCGCTGGAATGCCTGGCCGGAGAAGAGCCCGGCGATTGTCTCAGACGTCTAGCGAAGGAGGGCCACAATCTGCACACCTACTCTAGCGCCAGCATGGCGGAAGATATGCAGGATCTGCGCCACGCACTGGGCTATGATCAGTGGAACCTGTTGGGCGAATCCTACGGCACGCATGTCGCGCAGGTGACTCTGCGCGTGGCGCCGGACGGCTTGCGCAGCGTGATTCTCGACTCGGTTATGCCGGTGATCATCCCGCCACTGCCGGGCGGGGTGTCGTCCGGCGAGCTTTCGTTCCACCGCCTGGCTCAAAGCTGCGAGATGGACGTGGCCTGCAAGGCAGCCTATCCCAACCTGGATGATGCGTTGAGACAGGCCATCCAGCGGCTCGATGCCGAGCCGGTCACCCTCAAGGTGGATGTGAATGGCGAAGAACAGAGCGTCCTGCTCACGGGCGAGCGGCTCTCCGACATGGTCTTTCACTCCCTCTATGAGACGGACATGATCCCTTGGCTTCCGAATGCGATACCAGCGGCGGCGGATGGAAGCGATTATTCATTCTGGCACCATGTAGTGCGTTGGGAAGAGACGATTGATGCTATTTTGACCGCTGGTGTACATTGGTCGGTTCAATGCAGCGATGGCAGGCTTGGTGACATGTGCGACGACTGGCCCATTGTCGTTGAGCATGAACGGGTCACGAGCGACATCCCCGTACTCGTCATCAGCGGCGAGTTTGACCCCGTGACACCACCGGAATATGGGCACAGTGTTGCTCAGGGACTGTCCCACAGTTATGCGTACGACTTCCCGGGCCTCGGGCACTGGATCAATGGCACCGGCCATCCTTGTCAGATCGCGATCGTCCAGGATTTTCTGAATGATCCGGCGCGCGCGCCGGATACCAGTTGCCTTGCAGAGATGAGTGAGCCAGAGTTTGTGGTGGAGCCTTAAGTCGAGACAAGGAATCAAGATGGACAATCAACTGATTCCCGTTTTTCGTGATGCGGCCTCCAAAGCCCGTTACCTGGCTGCTTGCGACGCCGCTCTGGCGCAGTGGCCCGTTCCCTATAGCGAACAAGATATCCCTACCCGACTCGGCCTGGCGCACGTCAACGTTAGTGGCCCGCCGGACGGCGCCCCCCTCGTGCTGCTGCCGGGCAACCTGGAATGCGCGGTCATGTGGCAGCACAACATCGCCGCCCTGAGTGCCTCTCACCGGGTGTACGCGGTAGATGTGATCGGCGATGTTGGCAAGAGTCAGGCCTACCGCTTACCTGCCAGCCGCGAGGATCATATGGACTGGCTGGTGGACCTGGTAGATGCTCTACAGATCGCCACGTTTGACCTGATGGGGGCTTCCTACGGCGGCTACCTGGTGGCCAGCCTGGCGCTGCGCCTGCCCGAGCGGGTGCAGCGGTTGATACTGCTCTGTCCTGGGTTGCCGCTGGCGCGCCCGACCCTGCACTGGATGATCCGCGGCATGCCCATGATCCTCGCCCCCTCCCGGTGCACGGCGACGTGGTTCCTAGAGGGTGCTTCCGCCAGCAAGGTGAAGCCGAAAACCTTCGTCGCCGGCATCGCGGGGGTGCGCTCGACGATGGTCCTGCGGCCTTCGATTGACGCGGAGGAACTGAAGGGGCTAATAATGCCCGTCCTGCTCTTGGTAGGCGAACGCGAAATCATGTACCCCGCAAAGCAGGCCGTCGCCCGCGCCCGGCAGTTGATCCCGCATCTTCAGGCGGCGATCATCCCCAACGCAGGACATTTTCTCGCCTCCGACCGGCCCAAGGAGGTCAATCAGATCGTCTGCCGTTTTCTGGATGACACAACTCACGGTTGACAGAGTACTAGAGAGAAGACGTGGGCGATGCGCAACACCGAAAGCCGCGGCTGTCATCGTGGCGGACGGGATCGTCCCCGCTGCGCCAGACAGTGCGTACTGCATACCGCTGGCTGAACCACGCGCCACCCCGCAGCACGCGCTGGGTCTCACCAAACCTGCTCCGGTAGCAGGTCGTCCCTGGATAGCCCTGGTACCAATCAGCGCACCACTCCCACACGTTTCCGGCCATGTCCACACAGCCATAAGGACTATCTCCTGCAGGACTGTACGTTCCCACCGACGTGGTCGTATCCCGGTTCCGTTCCTCCTGGTCCAGCATCGTAAAATCCTGCCACCACTTTTTCCACTCACCATAGGTCAGCAACTCGCCTCCGGCAATCCGTTCCGCGTTGTTGCATTTCTTGCCATCCCACGCGTCGCCCCAGGGATAGAGTCTTTCATCCGTGCCTCGCGCTGCCTTTTCCCACTCTGCCTCCGTCGGCAGCCGCAGCCCTGCCCACTCACAATAAGCCACCGCATCCTCCCAGGAAATCAATGTCACCGGGTGCCCCTCCTTGCCTCGCGGTGGCGCTTGGCGTTCCCTGTCCCATATGCCCATCAAGAACTCCCCAGCCGGCACCAGGCATAACTCCATCTGCGCCTTCTCCCACCATATTCGTTGCGGGGGATCCGGCAATGAACACAACTGCGCCAGGTTCTCTGGTGTAGCAATGACTCGCAAGCAGCCCTCCTGTTTCTCTACCGCCAAGTTCTGCACAGAACACGTCCCGCCCCGCTATCGTCGGCAGGTCCATCAGGTCCGCCCGCACGAAGGAGCGCACCGCGCGCACGTACGCCGATGAGGACCATAGACTTGTCCACTTCGTGACCCTCTCAGTTTCACGCCACGCGCCCAAATGACTCCAGCAGCCCCCTGCCGAAAGGGGTGACCCGGAAGGCGACTAGTCCCCGCATCGTGCCCTTGCCCAGCGGCCTGTCCTGGTACTCCGGCTCCACTACCCCGAAATCGGCCATGATGCTGATCACCATGCGCTCGACGGCACCGTGCAGGAGCATCCGGGCAAAGGTCATGTCCGGCGCCGTCCACTTCAGACGAGTCTCCTGGATCAACCGGTCGGCGAACGGTTCGAAGGGGACGGGAGTATCGGTCGGCAACGATAGCAGGTGAGCCAGGGTAGTTCTCGTGAAGTGAGGAGGAAGGCTCGTGCCCATACCTCCGAAGGGATAGGCGATCAGCCAGTTGGTCCGCTCCCACCAGAAGGCAAACAGTACCCACACCTGGATGGGCGGGCTGGCGGTCAGGAATTGCTCACCATCTGTCGTAACTTGCCACCGCCGGGCCGGCCCTCCCTCCAGCAACCCACCCACGTATGCCAGGGTGTGCAGGAAGTGGAGAGGCCAGACGTCATCCTCGCTTCGCAGGCGAAAAGTGCGGTCTCCGATCGTGGTGTCCAATTCTGGTGGATGGGCGAAGCGGGCGGTCACCTCGCGCACAGCCTTGAGGGGCAGGTTGCCGGTGCTTGGCGTGCCAGTGACCCGCTCGTCGCGCAGGTACGTGAGCAGGGCCACCATATCGCGGCGCAGTGCCAGAGCCTCGGCCTGGGCCGCCTGGTCGGCATTGACCTGGCGCAGCCAGTGAGCCAGGCGCGTGGCAGCGTCCTGAGCCGCCCTGGAAACTCGCTGTTTCTTGGCCATGGATCCCTCCCGATGATCGTGATAATGCCGTCAGGAGCATACCATGACTAGACAGAACACGCAACACGCCCCAGTGTTTCATTTTCGAGGTCGAGACCCCACGCCGGGAACCGCGCGACTATGCCGACATCGTCGTCTACGAGGACGACGCCAGGACCCGGCGCTAGTGTGTAGTCGAGTGCAAGCCTGACGGCGTCAGCCAGGCGGAGATCGAACAGGCCGCCAAGCAGGCCGGGGGCAATGCCAGCAACCTGGGAGCCCGGTACGGCATGGTGGTGGCCGGCAACGTGCGCATCGTCTTCGAGGCCAGGTCCTGGGACCCCAAGCGCCCCCTGGACAGCGGCATCGTCGCAGATTTGCCGGTCTGTTACGGCAAGGCGCCCAAGTATCGCTACTGGAAGCAGCGGCAAGGCTGGCCTGACCTGGTCGTGGTCAACGAATCGCAGTTGCGCGATGCCTTCCAGCAGTGCCACGACATTCTCTGGGAGGGCGGGCGGCGCAATCCGGCCGAGGCCTTTGACGAGATCAGCAAACTGATGTTCTGCAAGTTGCAGGACGAACGGCTACACACGGGCCTTGGCGATGCATACGCCTTCCAGTGTGGCACCAACGAAAGCGCGGATGAGGTCACGGCCCGCGTGCAGGGCATCTACCAGGAGGCCCAGGAGACCGCTCCATCCGTATTCCAGCGCTCCATCGAAGCCGAGCCGCACCTGGTATATCGCGTGGTGCAGGTGCTGCAAGGAGTCAGCCTGGACCGCATGAAACTGGACGTGAAGGGCGCGGCCTTTGAAAAGTTCCTGGGCGTGGTGTTCCGTGGCGAAATGGGCCAGTATTTCACCCACCGCAACCTGGTCAACTTTGTGGTGGACATGCTCGAACCCAACCGGCGCGATAAAATCATTGACCCGGCGTGTGGGTCGGGCGGGTTTCTATTGCAGGCGCTGGACCAGGTGCGGCGGGACGCCGAGGCCCGCCTCGATCCTGCCAACGCCTACCGCTCCTGGCACGACTGGGCGCTGTACCGCCTGCACGGCATCGAGATCAACGAGCAGATCAGCCGCGTGGCCATGATGGGCATGATCATCCACGAGGACGGCCACACCAACATCAAGTGCACCGATGCCCTGCAGGTCTTTGACGAGATCAATGGGATGGGCGACAACATTACCGTTGAGCCAGGCACCTACACGCTCCTGATGACCAACCCACCCTTCGGGGCCAAGGTGACGCGCATCCGCAGCGGAGCGACGCACCCTTACCTGGACACCTACGAACTGAGCGGCAAGGTGCGGCGGCGCAACAGCCAGAGCACCGAGATCCTGTTCATCGAGCGCTGCCTGCAACTGCTGGAGCCGGGCGGGCGCATGGGCATCGTGCTGCCCGACGGCATCCTGACCAACTCCTCGCTCCAGCACGTGCGCGACTTCGTCATGCGCGAGGCGCGGGTACTGGCAGCGGTGAGCCTGCCGCAGCACACCTTCGTGCCCGCCGGGGCGGGGGTCAAGGCGTCGCTACTTTTCCTGCGCAAGTGGAAGGAAGAGGAAGACCGGGAGCAGGACTATCCGATCTTTATGGCCATCGCCGAGCACGTGGGCTACACCGCCACCGGCAAGGACGACGCCAACGACCTGCCCGCCATCGTCGAAGTCTACCACCAGTTCAAGCGGGAGCACACCGATTTTTTCTGAGTAGCCCGCTCTGCTTTCGGGTGGAGCGGGGAGACTTGGAAAGTAGATTTGACCCTTCTTACTATCAACCTGCGTTCCAGGAGGCTGTCGCTGTCCTAAGGGCTGGGAAATATCCTCTTTCAACAATAGATGAACTCTGCGAGGACATGATACATCCTGCAGAGTTTCCTCGGGAATACGCCGATGAGCAAAGGGGCTTGCCGTTTGTGAGAGCAGGGGATGTGCGCGACGGATGTCTGAACTTGACAGGTCTGCCCTTTGTTGCGAAAGACACACTTCGCGGTTTTCCGCAGTCTCGACTTAGGGTCGGCGATGTTCTCGTGGTACGCACAGGTGCGAAGGCAGGCGAAGTGGCGATGTTTGCAGAGCCTGAGGGTGAGTTTTTTGCATCCTCACATACATTGCTATTGCGGGCCAAGATCGGTGTGAATCCCCGCTACCTTGAGCAATTCCTTGCCAGTCGCTTTGGCAAGGAGCAATTACTCCGTTGTCTGACCGGTGCGGCTCAGAAGCAGCTTCAGAAACCTACGGTTGCGAGCATCCGGATCCCACTGCTTCCTCGCTCTGTTCAGGACGCCATCGCCGACAAAATGGACGCCGCCTACCGCCGCAAGCGGGAGTTGGAGGCTGAAGCACGGGCACTGCTGGAGAGTATCAATGGGTATGTGTTGGGAGAGCTGGGGATTGAGTTGCCAGAGGTGAAAGACGAGTCACATTTTGCGCAACGGGCCAGTACCGTACGGACAGGGAGACTAAACCCAGAGTACTACCATCCTGAGCGCATGGCTGCGCTGACTGTCCTATCCAAGGGCAGATATCCATGCCAACCGCTGAGGGCAGTGGTGCGATTCCGCAGAAAAAGTGTGGCCGCGTGCCAGGAAGCACCCGACACCCCCTACATAGGTCTGGAGCACATTGAGTCCAATACTGGAGAGTTAACCACTGGCAATCTCCCCCACGGTCGGGATATTGACAGCCGGGCGACGGTATTCGAGGCCGGTGACGTGTTATTCCCACGCCTGCGGCCTTATCTGAACAAGGTCCATCTTGCTCGATTTGATGGGCTTTGCTCAACAGAGTTCCACATTTTGCGAACGCGTGAGAACTGCCATCCCGCTTACCTGAAGGAATTCCTTCTAACATCTGCTATTGTCAATCAGACCAAACGCATGATGACGGGCAATACCCTACCTCGCTTGCAGGCCAGTGACATCGAAATATTGCAGATCCCTTTGCCTCCACTTGAGACACAGCATGAGATTGCTGCCGAGGCACAAGCACGGCGGGAGCGTGCGCGGGCATTGCGGGAGGAAGCACAGCGCGTGGTAACGGAGGCCAAGGCCCAGGTAGAGCGCATGATCCTGGGCGCGACGTAGCTCACACAACAGAGGCCCGTCGTGACCCAGGCCTAAACTCCGGCCTGAAAGAGCAAAGCCCGATAGAATCGGGCTCTCACCTCGGCGGGCAAGCCCGATTGATCGGGCGCTGTTCCATAGAACGATCTCTCCTACACAAACTCAAACACTGGCGTTTGAATGACCCGAACCGGCTGTCGCTCCCCCCAGACAATACGCTGCAATCGCTCAACCGTCTGCGGCGCGAAAAACTGCTCTCCCGTCTCCACATTCACTCGTGCCGGTACATGTTCAATGACGTAGAACTTGCCGTCCTTAAACAACGTGTAGGTAACTTCCTGCTCCACGAGCCTCTCTTCTCCCATTCCCGTTGCCATCTCACTTTCTCCGAACCTTAAACTCTATCCACTCATCCGGGTCAGGCTCATACACAGTGATGATCTTTATCACCGGACGTGACGGATAACTGCACTGAACGTGCAGGGGTCTACCTGCTGGCGTGAAGCCAAGTATCAAACAACTCGGCCCATACTTGTCATGCGGATAGTCCTCGACGATTTCTCCCACGCTAACCGCTTGCCGTATCTCCCGAACGCTGATTCCGCGCAAGACAGATTGGTCCGTGGCATGTTTTGAAAACTCAAACGCGTCGCGTGCGAACTTTCTCTTGATTTCCTCAATCATTGCCCGCCCATAAGATGATGTCCTGAATGGAACACCCGCTCTTAACTGCCCGCGCCACCTCGCCATCAGTATACATCAAGAGCAGACAACACACAAGCAATACAAGACAGAACACGCGAGATGAAAGCACGAGCGACTCCCAAGTTCTGGAAGTTCTATGCGCGCCTTCCTCGTAGGGTGCAGCGACGCGCACGAAAGGCTTACCAAACGTGGAAGGTGAATCCTAACCAGAAGCAGGGTCTCAGAGGCGTAAGTTGACCTTTGTCTCGCCCGGTGATAGAATGGTGTCAGTCAAGTATCATAATCTACTGACACTGACAGGAGACGGTCGTGAAATTCATCAACCGCGAGCGAGAACTGGCCGACCTGGCGGACTTGTGGCAGCGCCCCGGCGCACAACTGGTGATCGTCTACGGGCGGCGACGCACCGGCAAGACGACGCTGCTGGCACACTTCGTACAAGACAAACCGCACCTGTTCTGGGTCGCCAACCGTTTCCCAGCCCCGACGCTCCTCGGCGACCTGTCTCGCGCCATCTACCGGCTGGAGCATCCGGGCGCGTCCCCTTCCTCCGATTTCACGTATCCCGACTGGGAAATGGCCTTTCGCTCCCTGGGCCGGTTGGCGCAGGAACGCCGCGTGGCCGTGGTGCTCGACGAGTTTCCCTACGCGGTAGAAGCAGAATCGGCGTTGCCCTCGCTGCTGCAAAGGCTCTGGGACCACGAACTGAAGCAGACGCAACTCTTTCTGGTGCTGTGCGGCAGTCACATCGGGATGATGGAGCGCGAGTTGATGACCTATCGTGCGCCGCTCTACGGTCGCCGCAGCGGGCAATTGCTGATTCGCCCGATGGACTGGACCGCCTTGCGCCAGTTCTTTCCTCGTTGGAACCCGGTGCAACAGGTGACGGCCTATGCTGTGCTGGGGGGCATCCCGTCGTACTGGGAACAGTTCGAGCCTGCGCACACCGTTGAAGCGAATATCCGGGAGCGCATCCTGCGTCCCAACAACTTGCTCTATCTCGAGCCGCTGTTTCTGGTCTACGAAGAACTGCGCGAACCGCGCAACTATCTGGGCATCCTGCACGCGATCGCCCAGGGGCATCGGCAGATGCGGGACATTGCCGCTGCCTCGGGCGTGCCGCGCTCCAATCTGCCGCGCTATCTGGAGACCTTGCGCGATCTGCACCTGGTCGAGCGGCGGGTGCCTGTCACCGAGCGTCACCCTGAGCGAAGCCGGCGGGGACTCTATGCTCTGAGCGACAACTACCTCAACTTTTACTTCCGCTTCGTCGCTCCCTACCGGGAAGACCTGGAACAGGGGTACGTGGAGCGCGCCTGGCAGGCGATAGACCAGCAGCTCAACGCTTTCGTCGGCACGACGGCGTTCGAAGACCTCTGCCGGCAGTGGGTCAACCGCCGCGGGCGACGGGGACACCTGCCTTTCGTACCCGAGCAGGTGGGCAGTTACTGGGACCGCCAGACCCAGGTAGACGTAGTCGGGTTGAACTGGAGCCAGCAAACTGCACTCCTGGGCGAAGTGCGCTGGACTTTACGTCCGTTAGGCGTGCAGGCGCTGGATGAACTACGAGCCAAATCGTCCGCCGTGCTGCCCGCCCCCGACTGGCACGTCCACTATGCGCTCTTTTCCCGCAGCGGCTTCACCGAACAACTGACGGCGCAGGCCGACAGTGAGAACGTATGGCTGGTTGGATTGGAAGATATCGTAGAGGATGGGTGACGGGCGAGTTCATCGCCCGTCGGCCCGCGGATTCCTCAGCCGGCACGGTCGGAGTTGATGTTTTTGTGTTTCTGTTGTAGACTGTAAGGATAAGGCCGCAGAAGACATCTTTCGTCAAGGTAGTGGGAGGCGCTGGAAATGCAAACGACTGGTCAGCCTTCAGTACACGAGCAGACAGTGCTCACAATCATGCGCAGATTGCCACCTGAACGTGTCCTGCAACTCGTTGATTTTGCGCGGTTTCTCGAGTTCCAGGCGAGCGAGAGATACGACGAATGGCCGGATGAAGAGGAGACTGAAACTGAAGAGGAAATCCGTGCCAGTGAAGAAAAGTGGGACGCGCTATTCGCCAAACCGGAAGCCAAGCACGTGATGCGTGAAATGGCACGCGAAGCACGCGAGGACTATCGTGCTGGACAGACAACGGTTGAAAGTCACGTTATGATATGGGTCAGCGAGGAAGAAATAGGACAAGATTTGCCCACGTATCTGCGGCGCGTAGAGGCAGGTGAGACACTTGTGATCATCAAGGCTGGCAAACCAATGGCAGAGATCAAGCCCGTGGTTTCAGTGTCTAAACCACTGCGACCATTCGGGCTGTGTGCCGGAGAGTTTACAGCACCCAACGGCTTTGATGATCCCCTACCGGAGCACATTATCCAAGAGTTCGAGAGACGATGAATAAACCCTCCGCGATCAACTGGGCACAGGTTGACGCACTGACCGATGAGACCATCGGCACGTCAGACATTCCGCCGTTGACACAGTCCTTTTTCGCCCGTGCCACTCTCCGGATACCAAAGCAGCCCATTGTAAACTGTGGCAGAAATATCACCGGAAGCGAGGTTGACTATGGCAATCATTGCAATGTTCTATGGAATTATCGTTTCGATGTACTACTTCGATAAACGCCAACATCATCTGCCTCATATCCACGTCAAATATCAGGAACAAGAAGCGATGATTGCCATACCGGAGGGCGAGGTGTTGGAGGGTGAACTGAAACCCAACAAGCTGAAGTTAGTCCAGGCGTGGATTGAGATACACCAGGATGAGTTGATGGCTGATTGGGAACTTGCCAGCCAGGGTGAGAATGTTTTCAAGATTGACCCCTTGAAGTAGAAAGGGCTGATTATGAACCCTAGAGTGAAAGCAGTCAAACCCAATTCTGACTACACGCTCACTTTGCTTTTTACCAACGGTGAAGTCAAGTCTTTTGATGTAAAGCCTTATCTGGATATCGGCATATTCACAGAGCTAAAAAACATGAGCCTGTTCAACTCTGTCAAGCCTTTCTTGGGGAGCGTCCAATGGAAGAACGGTCAGGACTTTTGCCCTGATACGCTATACTTAGAGAGTGTGCCATGCCCGGATTCGGTGGAACAGTGGCGGGAGAAAGGCGCGACTACCAATGTCTCACCACCACCGGCAGATAGACCGCCACCCCATTCACGATGACCATCGCCCGGCGCGCCAGCAGCGTGCCCGCCCCGTCGTCTAGCCAGGCGGTGTTGACCACCGCGCGCCGCCCGGTCAACGCCGGGCTGACCGTCGCGCCAAAGGTGACCGTCACCGGCACGCCCGCCTCCACCGTCCCCGTCCAGGTGATGACGTTCCCCGCCGCCCCGTACTCCCCCGCCGAGGCCCACAGGTTGCCCAGGTAGGTCACCTCCACCGGCAGCGTGTCGGTCACGCGCACGCCGGGTAGCGCCGGGCCGGGATTTGCCAGGACCAGCGTGTAGGTCACCACCTCGGATGGAGAAATACACGATGCCGGGCGCGGGCCGCACCGGCACTGCCCCCTTCCGCGAGCGCTCCAGCGAGCCGCGCAGCAGCGCTCCTGTGCGTTCCACGTTCCCCCGCCCCGTCCCCCACAGCACGCGCGCGTTCGCCGTGCCGGGCAGGTCGTACGGATGTACTCATCCGCGGCCACCAGCCCCGTGTGCGCCGTGTTCAGCACCACCTCCAGGTCGGCGTCACCGTCAATGTTCGCCGCCGGATGTACTCATCCGCGTTGGCCCGGCCAGGCCGCCGTTCCACTCGCCCGCCGCGGCCGGCAGGTCCACCTCGTACAGCGGCCGCCCCAGGTAGTCGCGGATGAGTACATCCGTGGGACGTGCAGCCGGTTGGTCAGCCCGGCCGCCTTCTCCGGCCAGGAGGCGACGAGCACCTCGGCGTGGCCATCGTTGTCCATCGGATGTATGCCATCCGCGTCGGCCACCGCCGGCTCCGAGGCGAAGCGATAGACCCCCTCGGCAGAACTGTAAACCGAATATGGCCACTCGCCGTGCTCGGTCTTGTCGAGCCAGAAGGCGTGCACCCGCCCATCGTAGGAGGAATAGACGATCTCCATCCGCCCGTCGCCGTCCATCGGATGTATGCCATCCGCGTCGGCCACGGCCGGGTTGGGCTGGTTGTTCTCGATCACGTCGTAATCCTCGCTCAGCGGCGCGCCGGTGTCCACCGGCAGCGTGCGCCAGTCAAAGCCCCCCGCCTGGAAGCGGCTGCGGTCGGCCTGGAAGACGTACACGCCGTTGTACAGCCCCGGCGGGTGGCCGACCTCGCAGTCGTACACGTTGCCGGTGACGACCACCTCCGCCGCCCCGTTGCCGTCCACGTCGGCGATGACGGCCGCCCCGTGGGCAAAGTTGGTACGGTAGCGCTCGGCGCGCGCGCCGCTGCACTCCCCCCACCCGCGCAGTTCTACCTCCAGGCTCTCCCACACGCCCACCTTGCCCCAGCCCTTGTCACCGTACATCGCGTTGGCAGGGATCTGCGTTCCGTTCCGTTCATAGGCACAGATGTAGTGCACGTCCGAGGGGGCGACGATCTCGCCCAGGCCGTCGCTGTCCAGGTCGCCCACGGCCACGTTGGCGTTATAGATGCCCGCCGCGTAGCCGCTGTCGTTGTCGAGTTGCGGCCAGCCGGGGCGCAGGGTACCGCCACTATCGTAGACCCACGTGTTGGTCTCGCTTTCAATCGCCGCCGAGACGACGATCTCCAGCGCACCGTCCCCCTCCAGGTCGTAGACCGCCAGCGAGCGCAGTTCGCTCGTCGTGGGCTGCCGTGACCAGCGCAGCGTGCCGCCGGCGTTCTAGACGTGCAGGTAGCCGCCGCCGTGCGCCGTGACCACCTCCAGCGTGCCGTCCCCCTGCAGGTCGGCCACCACCACGCCCGGCCAGACGCGCCCGCCGGGTGGGTCAACGTGCCACTCACTCGCGCCCGTGGCCCCGTTGAGCGCAAAGACGGAGTACGCCGCGCCGACGACCTCTGGCTGCCCGTCGCCGTCCAGGTCGGCCACGGCGGGGGAAGAATACCAGCCAGTCTCGCACCACGAGGTGCAGCCGCCGCGCTGCCACTTGAGCACAGGGGCCTGGAAGGCCGGCGCAGCGCGGCTGCCCGGCGCGACGACCAGGAGCAGGGTCAAGAACAGTAGAATCCGTTTCATCGTTTTCCTCCGTGGGGCGGGCCAGCAGCCCGCGAACGCGGTCCCTCCGGCAAGCTCAGGGCAAGCTCCTTCGACAGGCCCAGAGCCTGTCCTGAACGCAGTGAAGGAGCAAGCCGCGCGGGTTTCGGGTCTGAGTCAGAAGGGTCAGAGTTCAGAGACCGACAGAGGACACCACAAGCCGAAAACCGATGTATCCGTTGCGGACGAACGGGAAGTACCAGCCGCGGACGGCGCACCGGACGAACCTGACCTCATTGAGGAACGCACCCCCACGTATCACCCGAAAGCCCCCCGAATTCGGTCCCTGCGGGTTGCGGGCCGGGGAGCGGGCATAGTACTCTGCGTCGTACCGGTCCGCCACCCACTCCCACACGTTGCCCGCCATGTCCAGCACCCCGTAGGGACTGGCCCCAGACAGGTACCTGCCCACTGGAGCCGTCAGGGCATAGCTATCGTCGGCGCTGGTGTCCTTCAAATCCTTCTCACAGTTCCGGTCGCAGTAGTTCAACCGCGTGCCGTCGAACTCGTCCCCCCACGGGTAGATGCGCCCGTCCGTCCCCCGCGCCGCCTTCTCCCACTCCGCCTCCGTCGGCAGCCGCCCCCCCACCCAGGCTGCGTATGCCTGTGCACCGTCCCAACTGACGCACACCACCGGCTGGTCGGGCGCGTTGTAATTGTCCTCGTCCCAGCACCCCGGCTCCCGGCAGGCCCCCGCCTCCACGCATTTGCGATACTGGGCGTTGGTCACCTCCGTCCGGTCAATCCAATACCCGTCCAGGTAGACGGTGTGCTGCGGCTTCTCAACGTCCCATGCCTGGCCATCGGCGTCGCTCGAGCCCATCAGGAACTCCCCCGCCGGCACGTAGACCATCACCATGCCGTCGGCTGGCCGCGTCCAGGTCGGCGTCTCGATCAGCCGAGGGACCACGACGACAGCGACCCCAATTATCACCAGCAGCACCGCCGCCCCGCCCACCACCCGCCACAGCCAGGCCGGCCGCACGAGCGGCGGCCGCCGTGAGGGGCGGCGCAAACGGTCTCGCGCCCGGCCCATCCACTCCGCCACGTCACGGTAGGCCGGGTCCAACTCCTGGATGCGCCCCCCCAGCGCCAGCACCTCGGCCCACTCCTGCCGCGCGGCGGCGGCCTGCAACTGCGCGTAGAGCGGCCCCAGCCTGACCGCCTGCCGTTCGGCCAGCAGCGCCTCTCGCAACTGCGCGACGAAGGCGCCGGCAGAAGGGAAACGTTCGGCGGGCGCTTTGGCCAGCATCCTGAGCAGCGCTGCCTCTACCGCCTGAGGGAGCCCAGGACGCAGCGAGCGCGGCGGCGGCACCGGCTTGTGCTCGTGGGCATACAGCGTGGCGGGCGTGTTGCCCGGAAAGGGTACCCGCCCGGTGAGCATCTGGTAGGCCACCACCCCCAGCGCGTACCGGTCGGCGGCCGGGCCGACCTCCCCGGCCCGCTCTGGGTCGGCCTGCTCGGGCGCCATGTACTCGGGCGAGCCCAGGAGCGTGCCCCGCGAGGTGAGGGCCGTGCTGGCAGCCAGCGCCTTCACCAGCCCAAAGTCGGTCAGCGTGGCCCGCACCTCGGATGGAGAAATACACGATTCGGATGGAGAAATACACGATCCCTCCGCCGTCTGCTCCACCATCACGTTGCCGGGCTTGACGTCGCGGTGGACCACCCCCTGGGCGTGGGCGTAGTCGAGCGCCTCCGCCACCTGCTCCAGGATGGGCAACGCGCGCTCCAAGGGCAGGGCACCTTCGGCCTCTAACAATGCTTGCAGCGTGCGGCCGGGCAGGTACTCCATGGCGATGTAGAGTTGATCGCCGGCCTCCCCTGCCTCGTAGACGGTGACGATGTGGGGATGGCGCAGGCGAGCGGC
>Ga0172362_10001493_pt1 | contig 19946 bp, 22 predicted proteins | sample LakKivs1_kivu2a2_FD_114534 | JGI IMG/M metagenome (GOLD analysis project Ga0172362, IMG submission 114534) | Sediment microbial communities from Lake Kivu, Rwanda - Sediment s1_kivu2a2 | ecosystem: Environmental > Aquatic > Freshwater > Lake > Sediment | place: Rwanda: Western Province, Lake... | reverse complement strand
GATTCCGAGCGTCATTCGTTGACAGGGGTGGGCGCGGGTGGCATTATTCGCGCCCTCTTGGCGGGGATGCCCTCTTCGTCAGGTGGAGAAATCTGTCGTGAGCAAGCCATTCGCCATATTCACGGGCAACGCCAATCCCGCGCTCGCTTCCGCCTTGTGCCAGCATCTCGGGCAGCCCCTGGGCAGCGCCAAGGTCACCCGCTTCGCCGACGGCGAGGCCTACGTGGAAATCAATCAGAACGTGCGCGGCGTGAACTGCTTCGTGGTGCAGCCCACCTGCACGCCGGTCAACGACAACCTGATGGAGCTCCTGGTGATGACCGACGCGCTCAAGCGCTCGTCGGCCTATCCCATCGTGGCGGTGATGCCCTACTTCGGCTATGCCCGCCAGGATCGCAAGACCCGGCCGCGCACCCCGATTTCCGCGCGCCTCGTGGCCGACCTGCTGACCGCGGCGGGGGTGCATCGGGTCCTGGCCATGGATCTCCACGCCGGCCAGATTCAGGGCTTTTTCAACATCCCGGTGGACCACATCTACGCCATGCCGGTGATGATGGAGTATCTGCGGACCAAGTTCGGCCGCGACTCGGTCATCGTCTCGCCCGATGCCGGCGGAGTGGAACGCGCGCGCGCCTACTCGAAGCGCCTGAACGCCAGCCTGGCCATCATCGACAAGCGACGGCCCACCGCCAACGTTGCCGAGCTGGTCCACATCATCGGCGACGTCAAAGGGCGCGACGTCATCATCGTCGACGACATGGTCGACACGGCCGGTACCCTGTGTGTGGCCGCCAAGGGCCTCACCGAGCACGGTGCCCGCGCCGTGTATGCCTGCATCACCCACGGCCTGCTCTCGGGCCGGGCCCTCGAATGCATCGCCGGCAGCGCCATCCAAGAGCTCATCATCACCGATTCCATTCCGCCTCGTCCCGAGGTCAAGGCCTCGCCCAAGGTGCGCGTCCTTTCCGTGGCGCCCCTTCTGAGCGATGCCGTCAGCCGCATTCACATGGGGGACTCGCTCAGCTCCCTCTTCATCTAGCCGAGAGCCGCACGCAGCAAAGGACGTCATCATGGATTTCGCCAAGGTTTCCGTAGAACTTCGCCACCAATCGGGCAAGGGCCCGGCCCGCCGCGCGCGCGGCAAGGGCCGATTGCCGGGGGTCCTCTACGGGCACAAGCTCGACCCGCTTTCGCTCATGCTCGATCCCGTGGAGCTCATGCACGCTCTCGACAAGGAGCGCAAGCGCAACACCGTGTTCGCGCTCGAGGTGAAAGGCCCGGCCAAGCCCGAGAGCGTGACCGCCATGATTCGCGACGTGCAGATCGATCCCCTGTCGCGCAAGCCCGTGCATGTGGACTTCGTCCGCGTCAGCATGGATGAAGAGGTCAAGGTGCGCGTGCCCCTGGTGCTCATCGGTACGCCCCTCGGCGTGGTCAACGGGGGCAACCTCCACCTGAGCCACCACTTCTTGCCTGTCGCGGCCAAGCCCGACGCCATCCCGACCAAGATCGAGCTCGATGTGACCGCGCTCGACATCGGCGACGCTCTCCACGCCAGCGACCTCAATCTGCCGCCCGGGGTGCGCACCACCTTGGACCCCAAGGAAGCCGTGGCTTCGGTGGTGGCCCCGCACATCGAGAAGGTCGAGGCCGAGGCCGCCGCCGTACCGGCCGAAGGCGCCGCTCCGGCCGAGGGCGCTGCCGCTCCCGCCCCGGGCGCCGCCCCCGCTGCCCCCGGCGCTGCTGCCGCTTCGGCTCCCGCCGCGGCCGCCCCCGCCAAGAAGGACGAGAAGAAAGGCAAGTAGGTCCGGAATCTGGGCCCTCGCATGTGGCTGGTCGTGGGCCTTGGCAATCCTGGCCGGCAGTACGCCGGCAACCGCCACAACATCGGCTTCATGGTCCTGGATGCGCTCTTGGCGCGGACGGCTGCGAAGAGCGCGCTTCGCCTGCGCCTGGGCGCCGAGATCGCCGAGGTCGCGCTCCAGGGCGCGAGCACCATCTTGTGCAAACCCATGGGGTTCATGAACACCAGTGGTTTCGCGGTCAGCCGCACCGCCGCCTTCTGGAAGATCCCGCCCGACCGCATCGTAGTGGTGCATGACGACATGGACCTGGAATTCGGGCGCATGAAGCTCGTCGAGGCCGGCGGCACGGGAGGGCACAACGGCCTGCGCTCCATCGTCGCCGAGCTGGGAACGGAGGCTTTTCTCAGGGTGCGCTGCGGCATCGGACGCCCGCCGCCGGCCTGGGAGGGGGCCGACCATGTCCTGGCGAATTTTTCAAGCGAAGAGCGGCAAGTGTTGCCAAATCTGATAAAAGAAGCCGCCGATGCCACCTCGGTCATCGTAGGCGATGGCCTGGTGACGGCGATGAACAGATTCAATCGACGAAAGAAAGACGAGAGCGGAGGCGCAAGCTAGTCACCTCCACCACTCCTTGCCCGCGGGCCTGCCCGCGGGACACAAGCCCAAAGGGAGAACACCATGGCAGAGCGAAGAACCGGATCGAGCCGGGATATACCCGGCAGAACACGCGAATACGAGACGATCTTCATCTTGAAGCCCGACGCGACCAACGAGGTCATCGGGCAGGTCAACACCAAAATCCGCCACGTCATCGAGGCCGGCGGCGGGCGGCTGCTCAAGGTCGAGAACTGGGGCCGCCGCAAGCTGGCCTACGAGGTGAAGAAGCAGCTCAAGGGGATCTACGTCTTCTTCGACTACCTGGGCGGTGCGGGTCTGGTGGAAGAAGTGGAGCGCAATCTACGCCTCACCGATGCGGTCATCCGCTACTACTCGGTCAAGGCCGCGGAGAACGTCGATCCCGCGACCCAGACCGGCACCGTCACCGACGAGTCCTTCGCCAACGCCTCGGTGCCCGGTCCCGACGAGGAGGCCATCGCCACCGGCCAGGCCGGCATGCGCCCCTTCGGCGACGAGGAAGAGGAAGGCGCCTTCGATTTCGAAGAGGCGGTTTTCGGAAAGGTCGACGAACCACCTTCACGGAGGGGAGGCTAGGCCATGGCACGACCAGAGGAGAAAGACACGGATCTGGATCAGAAATCGAGCCGCAGGAGGACCTTGCGCCGTCGCGCATGCAAGTTCTGTACGGATGAGAAGCTGGTCATCGACTACAAGAACGCCGCGCTGCTCAAGTATTTCATCACCGATCGCGGCAAGCTGGTGCCTCGCCGCCTGACCGGCAACTGCGCCAAGCACCAGCGCGCCATCGCCCGCGCCATCGCCCGCGCACGCATGATCGCGCTCATGCCGTTTGCGGTCACGGGCAAGTAGGCAGAGGAGAACAACGCCATGCGGGTCATCCTGAGAGAATCCCTGGAAAACCTGGGCAAGGCCGGCGAAGTCGTGACGGTTCGTCCAGGCTATGGTCGCAACTACCTCCTGCCCAAGGGTCTGGCCGTGCCGGCCACGGAGAAAGACGAGGCGCGTCTGCAACACGAAAAGCGCGTGATCGCGACGCGCGTGGCCAAGCTGGCCAAGCAGATGCAATCCGAGGCCGAGCGCCTGTCCGAGGTTTCGGTATCGCTGGCGCGCGCGGTCGGCGAGGAAAACAAGCTCTACGGCTCGGTGACCAATCGTGACATCGCCGAGGCGCTGGTCGAGCAGGGCTTCAGGGTGGACGCAAGAAAGATCCTCCTTGCCGAGCCCATCAAGACCCTGGGCCTGAGCGAGGTCGAGGTCAAGCTCGGCCACGAGGTGTCGGCCACGATCAAGGTCTGGGTGGTCAAGAAGGAAGACTAGCGCACCCCACGGTTTGAATCCGTCGTCAAATCAAGCAGAACACGACGACCTGCAGAAGCTCGACGGTTCGACCCGGAAAAAACCACAGAGAACACGAAGCACACAGAGGCCGGAAGGGTGGACAGAGCCGAGCTTTCATCCCTCCCCTTGCCCCTTCATCCGTCTCTGTGTCCTCGGCGTCCTCTGTGGTGAATGATCCGACAGAACATGGGCTCCAAACCGTCCGGTGCTTGTGGCGTAGACCGTCACGATCACGCAACGAGCGAACAAGTCAGGCTGCTCGCTCGATCCAATCAATTCGGGATCCGTCCGCGCCAACTGGCGCTACACTAGCCCGCCATGGCCGAGCTCGCATCACCGGTTGTCGCCCTTCCTTCCGGAAGACAGCCGCCCCATAACCTGGAAGCCGAGCGCTCGGCTCTCGGGGGAGTTCTGGTCAAGCCGTCGGCCTTCGACGAGATGGCCACCACCCTCACGGCCGACGATTTCCTGCTTCCCGGCCATCGCGCCATCTACGAGGCCATGCTCGAACTCGACCGGCGGCGCATGCCCATCGACGTCATCTCGCTCGGCGACGAGCTCAAGAACCGCGGGGCGCTGGGCCGTCTGGAAAACGGCCAGGCCTATCTCATCGAGCTGGCCAACTCGGTGCCCACGGCGGAAAACATCACCCACTACGCCCGCCTGGTGCGGGAAAAAGCCACCTTGCGCCGGCTCATCGCCACCTGCGCCGAGATCCAGTCGCGCGCCTACGGCGAGTTCGGCGACTACGAGCAGTTTCTCGACGACGCCGAGAATATGCTCTTCCAGGTGGCGCAGAAGAACCGCCGCGAGAACGCGCGCCCGATCGGCGAGATCATGGGCGAGGTCCTGGAGGCCATAGACGCCCGGGCGCGCGAGCGCAAGTCGGTCACCGGGGTGCCCACCGGTTTCAAGAAGCTGGACGACATCACGGCCGGCTTCCAACCCGAGAACCTCATCATCGTGGCGGCCCGGCCCGGCATCGGCAAGACCTCGTGGGCGCTCAACGTGGCCAGCCACGCGGCCATGAATCACAAGATCCCGGTCTTCATCTTCTCCCTGGAGATGTCCAAGACCGAGCTCATCGAGCGTCTTCTGGCCGGTGAGGCGCGCATCGATTCCAACCGCATGCGCCGGGGCATGATCGAGTACAGCGAGTGGAAGAACAAGATCTACCCGGCCGGGAATCGCATCGCCCAGGCTCCCATCCTCATCGACGACTCGCCCGCGGTGAACATCCTGGAATTGCGCGCCAAGGCGCGCCGCTTCCGCAGCGACCCCCACTTCTTTCCGCCCCAAGAAGACGGCGGGCGGGCGCTCGGGCTGGTGGTCATCGACTACCTTCAGCTCGCGCACGGCCTGGGCGGGCGCAAGGAGGACTCCCGCGAACGCGAAATCGCCGAGATCTCGCGCGGCCTCAAGGCCCTGGCCAAGGAGCTCCACATTCCCATCCTCGCGGTCTCCCAGCTCAACCGCAGCGTGGAGAAACGCGAGGACAAGACCCCGCAACTCTCCGACTTGCGCGAGTCGGGCGCTATCGAGCAGGATGCGGACATCATCCTCTTCATCCACCGCGATGAGATGTACAGCGCCGACCCCATGGGGCGAGGCAAAGCCTTGCTCAAGATCGGCAAGAACCGCGCCGGACCAACCGGAGAAGTTGATCTGACCTTCGTCCGCGAGTACACCAAGTTCGAGAACTATGCTGCGGAGGACGAGGAGGCGCCCGGCTAGTCATGCCCATGTCGCCCGACGGTAAAGAGCAACTTCGCGCGCGGCATGGGCACGAGCCTCCCTGCTTCCTGCCGCCGGGAGCACAGGTGGGTCGCTACCGCATCGAACGCCGGCTGGGCTGCGGTGCCATGAGCGAGGTGTACCTGGCCATCGACGATTCCCTGGGCCGGCGCGCCGCCATCAAGATCCTGGGCAGCAAGCAGATCCACAACACCACCATCGCCGAGCGCTTCCAACGCGAGGCACGCGCCTTGGCCAAGATGTCGCACCCCAACCTGATTCCGGTGTTCGAATCCGGGCAGGTGGGCAATCCGCCGCGGCCTTACTACGCCATGGAGCTTCTGGAAGGCGGCGACACCCAGAAGCTCCTCGAAGAGCGCGGGCCCTTGCCGAGCCCGGTGGTGGCGCTCATCGGAGCACAAGCCGCCACCGGCCTCGGCGAGGCGGCGCGTGCCGGCATCATCCACCGCGACGTCAAGCCCGCCAATCTCGGCATTTCCCGCCACGGGGTCTTGAAGGTCACGGACTTCGGTCTGGCCAAGTCCTACGTCGGCGACAAGAACCTGACCGCGCGCGGGATGGTGGTGGGAACGGCCGACTACATCGCGCCCGAGCAGGCGCGCGGGCTGGAGCTCGACGAGCGCGCCGACGTCTACGCCTTGGGCTGCACCCTCTTCCACCTCCTCACCGGCCGTCCGCCCTTCCGCGTGCAGACCGGTCCCATGGTCAAGGAATACGTCGAGGTGATGCGCATGCACTTGACGGCGCCCGTCCCCGACCCGCGCGAATTCGCCCCCGAGGCCGAGCCGGAGCTGGTCGAGGCGATTCAATCCATGATGACCAAAGAGCGCAGCCGTCGCCCCACCTTCGACGAGATCGCACGCCGCCTCACCAACCTCGCCGACCGTCTGAACGGAGAACTGCCGCGGGTCACACGCGAGCTGTTTCTCGTCACACCCGATTCTCTCCCAAGCCCCGACGACCTGCCCGCAGATCTGCTCCCCCAGCCCCGCATCTGGGTGCGCCTGCTCTTCGTCCTCGCCATCCTGGTCGCCGCCGGGCTCGGGTTTCTGCTCGCACTGAGGCACTAGTGCCGCCGGTTGCAGGTCATACGCGGGAAAGCCCGAGGATCGATTCGGCACCGACCTCGCGGCGCGTGGCCTTGATCCCGGGCGGCGCGCGCGGCATCGGCCGCGGCATCGCCCTGGCGCTGGCCGGACGCGGTTGGGACATCGCCCTCTGCTACCGCACCAGCTACTCCGACGCGAAGGCGACCGCGGATTCGCTCGAGGAGCAAGGCGCCGCGGCCTTGGCCTTGCCCGCCGACGTCGCCCGACCCGAGGCCTGCTCCGAGCTCTGCGATCGCGTCCTCGGCTGGCGTGGCCGCATCGATGCCCTCGTGCATTGCGCGGGTCCCTTCCACCGGGTCGATGTCCTGGCCGAGACCCCGACCGGGTGGCGCGCGATGTTCGCGAACAACCTCGACAGCCTGTTCTTCCTCGCGCGCCTGGTGGCGCCGGGCATGATCGAGCAACGCTGGGGCCGCATCCTTGCCTTCTCCATGGCCAACGCGGATCGCGTGGTGGCGCAGACCCAGGTCACCGCCCACTACCTGGCCAAGGTGGCGGTGCTGGGCCTCGTGCGCAGCCTGGCCAAGTCGCTCGCCCCCCACGGCATCACGGTCAACGCCCTATCGCCCGGATTCATCGATTCGGGCTCGGTCGCGCCCGCGGAATTGGCTTCCATGATCAAATCCATCCCCGCGGGCAGCATCGGCCGCGTCGAGGATGTAGTCGGGGCGGCGCTCTTCCTGCTTTCCGACGAAGCCGGATACATCACCGGCGCCAATCTGCACATAAGCGGCGGCTGGGGCGTCTAGCCTCCACCACAGCGCAGCCTGTCGGCCGCAACCAAAGAGGGCGGCAGGCTTCAGGCGGCAGGCCTCAGCTTGATCGATCGAGAGCGCCGTTGAGCTTGTCCACGGCGCGAAGGGCGTCACCGTGGCGCCCTTCGCGCAGTGGCGAAGCTGATTGCCGTACTCGGCCGATCAAGCTGAAGCCTCCCGCCTGAGGCCTTTGGCCCTATCCGGTTGCGGGCGAAGCCCGCGCTGTGGTGAGTTCCCTACAAACCGGCGACCGTGACTCGCGCCACCCGGAAGGTCGGGCATTGCACCGAAGCGCGCGTGTCGAGGTCGTCGGCGATGGCATCGATGCCTTGCCACAGGTCGTCGAAGTTGGCCGAGATGGTGACCTCGCTGACCGGGAAGGCTCGCTCGCCGTTCTCGATCCAGAAGCCGACCACGCCTTGGGAGAAATCGCCGGTCACGGGGTTGAAGCCGAAACCCATGAGGTCGGTGACGTAGAGGCCGCGCGGAACGTCGCGTACCTGGGCGACGCTGCTCTTCCCGGGCCGCAGGATGAAGTTGGAGGTCGTCACGTGCGGGCCGCCGCCCACCCTGCGACCGGCCGACGCGGTCGAGGTGCGTCCCAGCTTGCGGGCGGCGTAGACGTCGCACAGAAAGGTGCGCAGCACGCCCTCGGAGACCACCACGTTGGGCCGCACCGCCAGGCCCTCGCCGTCAAAGGGCCGCGAACCGGGCGCGCGCGGCAGGAGCGGATCGTCGACGATGGTGACCAGGGGCGAGGCCACCCGCGAGCCCTCGCGCTCGGCCAAGTACGTGCTCTTGCGCCAGACCGCGCCGCCCGAAATCACGCCCGCAAACTGCGCCAGAAGCGACCGGCCGGCTTCGGGCGAGAACACCGCCGGCACTTGGCAGGTCGCCACCTTGCGCGCCCCGAGCTTGGCCACCGTCCGCCGCGCCGCCTCGACGCCGACCGCCTCGGCCGCGAGCAGAGAGGAGACGAAGCGGCCGGCGGTGTAGTGATAGCCGTTGCGCTTCTTGCCCTCGGCGTCGTCGCACACGGGTTCGACCACGAAGGAGACGTGGCTGCCGCGATAGCTGCCGGAGAAGCCCGCCGAGCTGGCGAAGCCCGAGGCGCCGACGGCGCGGCTCAGGCTGGCCCCGTCGGAGTTGGTCACGCGGCGGTCGTGGGCCCGCGCCGCCGCCTCGCCCGCCTTGGTCCAACCCAGGGCGAAGGCCACGTCGATGGACAGGACCGACTCGTCCCACAGATCCAGCTCGGGAAACGTGCGCGCCATGTCTTCCCGGTTGGGCAGGGCTGCGAACGGGTCGGGCTCGGCCAGACGACAGAGGTCGAGCGATGCTTCGGCGAAGGCCCGCATGGCGCGCGCATCGAAGTCCGAGGTGTAGGTCACCGCCACCCGCTCGTCCTTGAGCACGCGCAGCCCCAGCCCCCGGTGGCCCGCCTCCTCGACCAGCTCGGGCTCGCCCAGGCGCACCTTGACCCGCAGCTCGGCGCCGTCGCGCACCAGCACCTCGGCGCCGTCGGCCCCCGCGCCCAAGGCCAGGCTCAACATATGCTCGGCCAGATCCTGGCAGCTCTTCGCGTCGGCGCGACCTTCGCTCTTCATGGGGTGCGCGTGCCTCCCACGGTGATTTGCGCGATCTTGACCGTGGGCGTGCCGATGCCCACCGGCACCGACTGCCCGCTCTTGCCGCAGGTCCAGGTCCCGTCGGAGAGATCGAAGTCGTGCCCCACCATGGTCACCCGGCGCAGCACCTCGGGCCCGTTGCCGATGAGGTTCACCCCACGCAGGGGGGCACCGAGTTTGCCGTCTTCGATGAGGTAGCTCTCGGTGAGCGCGAAGACGAAGTCGCCGTTCGAGATGTTGACCTGGCCGCCGGCGAACCGCTTCGCGTACACGCCGCGCGACACCGAGGCGATGATGTCCTCGGGCGCGTCTTGGCCGGCGCAAAGCAGGGTGTTGGTCATGCGCGGCAGGGGGTGGTGGCGGAAGCTTTCGCGCCGGCCGTTGCCGGTGGGCCTGACCCCGAAGTGACGGGCGGAGATGCGATCCTGTATGTAGCCGACGAGGACGCCCTTGTCGATGAGCAGGTTGCGCCCGGCCACGCAGCCCTCGTCGTCGACGTTGATGGAGCCGCGCGCGTGCATGAGGGTGGCGTCGTCCACCACCGTGCACAGTTCGGAGGCGACCTTCTGGCCCATCTGGCCCGAGTAGTTCGAGGTCTGCTTGCGGTTGAAATCGGCTTCCAGGCCATGCCCCACCGCCTCGTGCAGAAGGATCCCCGATTCGCCCGGGGCGAGGACCACCTCCATGGGCCCGGCGGGCGCGTCCACGGCGTCGAACATGGCGATGGCCATGCGCGCCGCCTCGCGGCCGTGGTGCTCGGGCGTCGCGCCGGCTTCGGCAAAGAGATCCAGCCCCCGCCGTTTGGCGGTGCCGCTGCGGCCGCTCTGCCGCTTGCCGCCTGCCTCGGCAACCGCGCTCACCGCCAGACGCACCATGGGCTGACGGTCGCGCGCCATGACGCCGTCGGAGCTCACCACCAATACCTCCGCGACCCCTTCCACGAAACCGGCCTCCACGCGCACGACGTGCGGGTCGTAGGCGCGAGCCGCTGCGTCCGCGCGCCGGAGGAGAGCGACCTTGTCTTCTCCCGGGCGCGACAGCGACAGCTCGGGCACGGGATAGAAGCTGGGCAAGGTGCGCGCGGCGATGGCCACGGGCGCCCAAGCGCCGCCGGAGGACGCGATCTGGCCCGCGGTGTGCGCCGCCTCCAGCATGCGCGCCTCGGACAGCTCCTCGGTGTAGGCGTAGCCCGTGGCATCCCCGGCGAGGACGCGCACGCCCAGCCCAAGCACGATACCGCGACCTACGGTGCGCACCCGCCCTTCCTCGAAGGCAACGTCGCAGCCCGAGTGATACTCGAAGAAGAGATCCGCGTGCCCGCCGCCCGAGGCGAGCGCCGCGCTCAAGAGGCGCTCGGCGACGCGCGCGTCGATGGCGTCGAGGGGGGTAGGCGAGAACTCAGAAATGCTGTCGGTTTGCATCTCGGGAGGAAGCGATACCTTGAAGCCGGGAATACTGCCGCGTGGAGCGGACCGCAGCCATGGGAATCTTCACCACAGAGAACACAGAGGACACGGAGGCCGGAAAGAGAAGGGTTTTCCGGATCTAGATCCGAGACCTTTCCTTTCTCATCTGTCTCTGTGTTCTCTGTGTCCTCTGTGGTGAAACCTCCGGAGAAGACTCGGCTTTCAAACCGTTCGGTGCTCTAGTAGTACAGAGACGGATGGAGAGGAAGAGGGCCGGACGAAAGCTCTGCCAAGGGCGTGCCCTCCGGCCTCTGTGTTCTCCGTGTTCTCTGTGGTTTTTCCCTAGGGCCATCGCGGTTCGTCAGGGCCGCGCGTGCTGCTTGACTTCACGACCGATTCAGACCCGGCGCTTCGCTAGGTTTTCACGGGCGACTTGAAGGATGTCGTGGCACCCAGGTCGTCGCCGCTCACGGAGCGGATCTTGGTCAGGCCGCGCACCTCGACCTGGCGAATCCTCTCCCGCGTCAGGTTCAAGATGGCGCCGACCTCCTCCAGCGTGATGCCACCCCGATCCGCGACGTCGAGAGCACAGGTTTCGGCCATCTCCCACACCTCCAGGTGAGGAAAATTGAGTTTGATGGCCCCGCTTTGCGGGTTCACGTCGAGGAACAGGTGATGCTCGCAGCTCACGAAGGGACAGGGGCGCTCGCCATTCTGGCAGTCCCCGCGCATCCTGGGCCTCTCGACACCCTCGGGATACACCAGCGACAGGGCCAAGCGCTTCTCATCGCGAGTCAGACGCTTGGGCGCGATGGTCTTGGACCGATACCGCCCGTCGCGCGACGGACGAACCTTCATGCGGATCTTGGCCACTTCCGGCTGCGGGAGCTCCTCTTCGCTCACGTCGGCCTCTTCACCCTCGACTTGGTTTTCCAATCTCTCCTCGGCCATGGCGTTTCTCCTCACCCGCGGTCTTCGGGGCCCGCGTCACAACAGATCGCTGCCGCCCCCTACGGCAGTGCCCGCAACCGGCGCACCGGCACGAGCCGAAAGGCTTGCTTCCACCCCGGTGATCCGCCGGACCAGCTCGCCGGCGGCTTGCTTGGCAGCGATGATCTCGGCCTCGATCGCCGCTCGTCGCACCGGATCCAGGGCCGGCCCCTTGGCTTCGCGCTCGAAGCCGGCAATCAACTCACGCACCCCCAGCTCGACCCGCTCGATTTCCTCTTTGAAGCGGGCGAACGAGCGCTGGATATCCTCGATGGTCAGGTCCGCGGCCATCATGGCGCGCACCTGGTTCACCCTGCGCACCACATCCGCGGGATAGATGCCGCACGATCCGCGGTGCTTGCCTTTGCGGCCCACGCGCACCGAGCGCGGCAGGAGGCCGAGCTGCACGTACTTGCGCAGGGTCGCTTCCGAGAAGCGCACCCCGCGCGTCGCGAAAACATCCACGATCTGCCGTGAGGTGAGCCCCCCCGGCCACTGGCGCTCGATCTCGCCCAGCTCCTCTTCGCGCAGAAGCCCCGCCGCTCGGTTTGTCGCAACCGAGGTTTCGCTGCTTAGCGAGGAGCGCGCCCTTTGCATGTGTGGATTTACAGCGTAATCCATTGTAGGGATTATATTCAATGGATTAAACCACTATCATTCTGTTCAGGTGGGATACAGCAGGCCCGCGTGCCGTAATGCGACGCGAAGCCCCCGTCACCCGGGCCGCAGAACCCTCGCACTTCGATGCTGCGCGGGCCTCCGGCTCGCTACCTGCGCCCTAGCGGCCGTGCAAATCGCACAGATATCTTCGAGCGGGGCCTCACGAGCTAGTTTCAGGTCATGGGCCGCCGCGCGCCTCTGCCATCGCCACCGCGTCGCCGGGCTGCATGTACTTCCAGTGCTTCTTGAGCCAGCGCTGGGGTCCCTTGTCGCTGCATCCAAACAGGCGGTCGCCTGGGTTGCAGAACACGCGCACATGCATGTGGTCGTCGTGGGGCTGGGAATCGGTCGGCTGGTGAAGAAGCGCGCGGGCGCGCTCGACCAGCCAAGGGGGCGCACCTTCGCGCGCGGCCTCGGCCAGGAGCAAGGCCGCGATCCCGCGATGAACGAAGATCCACTGCACCTCTACCTCGGAGTTTTCAAGCATGGCGCGCACCAGGGCCCAGTTTCTCGGCGCGTCGAAGTACGCGTCGGGAAGCGCCTCGCCCCGGGCTCGGCGGCTCTGCCCCGGCGACCAGCGCGAGGCCGATCCGTCGGTTCCGAAATGCAGCATAGCGGGCAGACCGCGCATAGGCCGGCCCTGGCTGTCGCAGGCCATGTAGAAGATGTCGATGTCGCGTCCACTCGCGTGCGAGCGGTGTTTGGTCGTTTCGCCGCCCGAGCGACCCGAGATGTCGCCCAGGTAGGCGATACCGCCGGGGACCTTGGCACGGGTTTGCGCGAATACCTGGATGAGCCAGCGCGCCACCTGCGCCGTCGCGTAGCGGCGGTTGCGGCTTCGCCAGTCCGGGTGCACCTCATAGCCCGCGCCCGCGAAAGGCAAGGCCGAAGGGTGTAGGAGCGCTCCCTTGCTGTGCGTTCCGAACGAAAGGCTCCCGCCGTCGCTGGCAAAGACGCCGAGGCAGCCCGTGCACGCGAGGACGGCCAGCACTGCGGCACCTGCGCCAAGGCCCGGATCTGCGGTCTCTCGCATCAGGCGACCAGGAGAAGACCAGACGGCCGAGCGGAGGTCGGCCACCCCCTATCCGTAGGCCTTCTCGATGCGCTCTTGGTCTTCCTTGCAGCGGATGCAGAGCGTCGTCTCGAGGCGAGCCTCCAAACGCTTCATCGAGATCAGCTCCCCGCACTGCTCGCACAGCCCGAAGGTGCCTTCCTCGATCTTCTCCAGCGCGTGGTCGATCTTCTGCAGGAAGGTCTTCTCACGCCCACGCAATCTGAACGTGAAGGACTGCAGGTATTCCGACGAGGCCAGATCCATTTCGTCGGGCAGATCGTCGGATTCGAGCGTCATGTCTTCGCTCAGCGTGCGTTGCGCATTCCGCAAGATGTCCTTCTTTCGGGCTAGAAGGATGTCGCGGAAGCGCTTGAGGTCTTTCTTCTTCAGACCGGTCCCTTCCATGTATCCCCTTGTTTCAGAATAGCTTTGTGCGTTTGTCTAGTCTAGCGCAGGTCTGCAGCCCTTGGCGAAACGGCGGCGAGAGAGAGTACCACTCCTTGACAGGTTTGCCGAGAACTGCATAAATGGCTTCCAGTGACACTGGGGAGTTCATCCACAAGCGGGGTGTTTCATGGCCGGTTCTGACAAGAGAAAACAGAGTCTCTATTTTCCAGAAGAGATGCTCAAAGAAATCCAGGAAGAGGCTACGCGTCAAGACCGTTCGTTGTCGTGGATCGTCCAGAAGGCCTGGAAGATCTCTCGCAAGGAAATCATGAAGTATCCGTCGGTGAACGAATTCCCTGGCGAAGACGACGAGCGTGGTGCGACCGAGTAGTCTCTCGGGCCTTCGCGTCTCCCACCGACCCTATGCGAAAACCTGCCGGTTTGCCGCGCGGGCTTCTCTGCCATCCCGGATAGTCATACGACATGGCCGACATTCTTCTAGTCGGTGACGCGGTTTCACCGGTCGCGGAAAGCGAGACCGCTGTTTGCGCTGCCGCCTTGGGTCGCGCCCTTTCTTCTACTCGGCATAGGGTGTCGATTCTGACCATCGCAGATGAAGATCGTGCCTCTCGGTTTCCTGGCATGGCGCGTCGTCTGCGAACCGTGCTGGCCCGCTTGGCTGACGGCGACCGCGAATGCTCACTTTTCGAGGGGCGCTCCGCAGTGAGCCAATGCGCGCTCCATGTTTTGGGCGCCGCGCCAGGGGATCGCGGTCACAATGCAGCATTTCTGGCCAGTGCGGCAGCGGCCCTGGTACGGGACGAAATCTGCCGGCCGGACGCCATCATCGCGTGGGGCGAGGCCGCGGCGGCTGTTCTGCCGGCGATTCCTGCGAGCGCCCGCGTTTTCGTCTTGCCCACCGGTATGTGGGCGCCCCCGCTTTCTGCCAGCGAGCAGGCCGCCCTCGATCCCAACGCGCCCGACCTGGCCATGGCCAAGGGCTCGCTGGCAGGATTGGGCGCCATCGATGCCGATGTGGTGGTGTTCCCTAGCCCGTCATCGGCAGGAACCTTCGCCACTGCGCGTGAGTTCTCGTTCCGCGCCTCCGATCAACCCGTGGTTTCCATCCGACTCGGATGCAACGAATCGCCCTACGACCCGTCAACCGATCCGGCCCTGGCTGCCACGTTTTCGGCACAGGCGCCGGGGGGGAAGGCCGACTGCCGGCGGGCTCTCTTGCGCCGAACCTCGTTGGCGCCGGGGCCACGCACCCTCCTGGTCGCGACCGCGCCCCTCGCCGTTGCCGAGGGGGGGCGGCTCATCATCGATGCTTTGCCGAGCCTGGTCCGCTCCGACGTTGCCATCGTAGTGCCCGCCAAAGGCGAGCGTGCCTTGATCGAGGAGGTGAGGCGTTTCGCCATCGAAACCCCGGGCAAGATCGCGGTCTACCCCGACCTGGAAGCCGTGGCCGAACGCCAGATCTTGGCCGGCGTAGACGCGGTCCTTTTCGCCGACGGCGACAACCACCTTGCGCGAACCGCCGGTCTGGCCGCGCGCTACGGCGCCCTGCCCCTCGTGCCCGACTCTGCCGCCTATCGCGACTACGTGGTCGATGTCGATGTGGCCTCGCAGACGGGCGACGGCCTGCTGTACCAGCCGGGAGACGCCTACGAGCGAGTGTCGGTGGTTGCGCGCGCGGTAATGCTGCGCGGCAATCCGGACCTCTGGCAGCCCTTGCAGGGTCGCCTGCTGGCCGCGGCCCCGCATTGGGAAGCCACCGCTGCCCAGTTCGAGAGCCTCTGCGTTACCGAGTCAGCTTCCGCGTGATGCGCACGGCGGTCGAGCCGCAGAGCTCGACCAGCTCGCCCTCGGCCCAGGGGATTGCGCCGACCCTGAGAAGTATGGGCCCCGCGCGACCCATGCCGCGCAGGCCGCCAAAAACCAGCTCGGCCAACCTATACGATTCCAGCCGGCCTATCTCAGCTACGACCTCCGCCTGTGAGTGCGCGTCATCGGCGCCGAAAGCGCGGGCGTCGGCTTCCGGATCGGGTTCGGTGCCAGTTGCGCGGGGCGTGATCCCGCCCTCGCCGTCCGTCGGCCCATCAAGGCAAAGGGAGCCGTCAGGATCGAGTCGCGCAAGAATTACCTGCTTGCCGTAGCCTATCCAAACCCGCCATGGCTCGGAGGGCAGAAGCGGCGGCTGGCCGTCGAACACAAGGGTGTCGCCTGCCTCGGCGTCGGCCAGGGCCGACCTGGGCACGCGAGTCCTGGCGAGCGCGAGACGAGGGACCGCAAGGACCTCCTGCAAAGGAGGTTCGCGCGAGCGCCACGCCGAGCGCAGAAACTCATCGTTTCCGCACACGTAGGCCAGTCCGCCTGAGCCCCCAAGCTCGACCGAAATCGCAAGCAAGCGCACGCCGGGGTGCATGTCGCAGGCGCCACCCCCCAAAAGACGCAGCTCTTGGCCGAAGCCGAGTCGCGCAAGCATGGTCGCGACCACGGTCTCCAGGATCCCGCGCTCGATGCGCGAAACCGGCCCCGCAGCCATCGACGGGGCAAACCCCAAGACCAGGTTGACTAGCCGAAGGGCGAGGGATCGTTCCACGAGCAGAAGAGCAGCAACTCCCTGGCATTCGAGACGAAGGGCCTCGCAAACCTGGCGAGCGTCTTCGAGCCATGCCCGGGGGTCGCCTGCCCGGCGCAAGGCAGGCCGCATCCTGATAGCGCCGAGGCGAGGAAGTTCGATGCAAATGTTCCCCAGCGTGGCCATGGCCCTTGGCTTGCCGCGAATTCCCATGGGATGTCAAGACGCAAGCCTTCTTGCACCGGGCCAGCGCCGGGACCGGTTTTTTTGCCGCCGCTCCTGCCGGCCGGGCGCTTCCCTACCCGAAAAAGCCCAGCAGAAGCGACAAATCGCAGGGAAACCGAACCGTAGTCTGTACCAAGAGCATCTAGCTTGGGTATAGTAACGACGAAGGCACAGGGAACGGGTATTCGTGAAGCCGTACGAGCGAGTCATCGGGATCAGTTGCAACCAACTGGTCGAGTACTGCATGGACTATCTCTCCGGCACCCTTCCGCCGCATGAACGACAAAGCTTTGACGACCACCTGTCCTATTGCCCGGAGTGCGTCAAGTTCTTCGCGACATACAAGAAGACGCCCGAGGTTTCGCGCGAGGCATTGGCCCTCGAGATGCCGGCGCGTGTGCGCGGAGAGGTGCGCAGCTTCCTGCGGCAGCGTTACAAGAAAGTGTTCTAGGAGCTTGGTGCGCATGGCCGGAACGGCGTGTCCTCCGTCCACCCGAGGACCGTGCTTGACAGAAGGACCGACAAGCGCAAGATTGCGTCAACAGCATGCCCGTCGGCTTGGTTTGTCCCCGTTGTGATGCACTGACCGGCCTCGAGGCGCCCCGGTGCCCGATGTGCCAGGCGCCTCTCGACGAGCCAGTGCAGGCCCCCTTGCCCGCCGTGGCCCCCCTCGCCGCTCATCCGGAGGAGTTCATGTCGAACAAGACCTGTCCGAGTTGTGGAAACCAGGTTCCCGTGAATGACCGCTTCTGCGGCCAATGTGGCGCCAAGCTGGACGGCGTCGCGCCCGCTGCCGGCCCGAGCAAGACGATGTTCTTCTCCGGCGTCCAACCCGCCGGCATGGCCAAGCTGGTGCTGGTCAAGGCCGACACCGGTGACGGCGTCGCCTACCAGCTCAGCGGCACCGACCATCTGCTCGGCAGAAGCGAAGGGGTGATCCTCTTCCCCGACGACCCCCTGCTCTCGCCCCGGCACGCGAATTTCTTCTACCGGGAGGAGAAGCTGTTCGTGAACGATGAAGGGTCGAGCAACGGGGTGTATATCCGGATCCACGCGCCGACCCGCCTGGAATCCGGAGCCTTCTTCTTGGTGGGCGAACAGCTCCTGCAAATCGAAGCGCTGGCGCCCGATTTCGGTCCCCAGCCCGACGCCGAGGGAACCTACTTCTACGCCAGCCCCAAGCGCGCCTCGAAGATGCGCCTCCTGCAGCGTCTGCGCGGCGGCGACATCGGACTCATCGTGCGCGCGCGCGGTGACACCATCACCCTCGGCCGCGAAGGCAACGACGTCAATTTCCCCGATGATCCATTCATCTCGGGCCGCCACGCCGAGGTCAGCCTCGGCCCGGACGGCGCCTTTCTCATCACCGATGTGGGTTCCAAGAACGGAACCTTCGTGCGCATCCTCGGCGAAACCCAGCTCGTGCACGGCGACTACGTGTTCGCCGGGCAGCAGCTCTTCCGCGTCGAAATAACCTAGAAAGGACGTGCACGATGCCGAAGCCAACATCCACGAATCGCGCGGAGGGTCTCTCGTGATTACCTGTTCTCGTTGTGGCAAGGAAAACCAGGATCTCTACAAGTTCTGCCTCGGCTGCGGGGCCAAGCTGCAAGCGGGCGCAGGAGTACCGGCGCCCAAACCCGTGCCTCCGGCCGAGAACTTCGTACCCACCCCGCCCCCCGAAGTGCTGGGACGCCCCCTCAGCGTGCCGAAGACGGAAATCCCCCCCGAACCCGAGCTCTTCTCGGCCACGAGCCCCACCGTCAAGCCTCCGCTCGGCCTGCCGGCAGGGAGCCCTGTGCCGCCCTTCGACATGGGGATGGGCGCCCACGCAGCCGGGCCCCATATCACGCCATCTCCGGCCACGGCAGGTCTCGGAACCACCCCGCGCGCGCCCGCTGCCGGCATGCCGGCCTCCGGACCGTCGGTTCAGATCGGCCTCGGCTCCGTTCCCATGCAGGTTCCCCCACGGCCAAGCCCCGCGACACCCGCGGCCGCAAGTCCCCCCTTCGCTCAGTATCCTTCGCCCCCGATGCCCCCGGCCGGGGGCCCGGTCGTCCAGGCGCCCCACGCCTCTCCCTTCTCACCGCCGCCGGTCGAGACCGTCACATGCCCAACCTGCGGCAAGCAGGTCGCCACCGCCTTCGCATTCTGCGGCGGGTGCGGCCATCGCATGAAGCCCGCGCCCGGGGCAGTCGCCGAGGCCGCCATCCAGCGTGCGGAAGCGGTTGCCCCCGTGCCGGTGCGCGTGGCTCCGCGCGGCCATCTGACCCTCATCCGGCCCGACGGGACGGAGGGCGGCGCTTTCGCCTTGCAGGAAGGGCCGAATCTCATCGGCCGGGGCCACGGCCCTGTTTTCGACAGCGACCCCTATCTCTCGCCTCGCCACGCCGAATTCGTCCTCGGCGAGGGCAGACTCGAGGTGCGCGATCTCCGAAGCCTGAACGGCATCTTCATCCGCATCACCGAAGAAGAGGCGATCGAGTCCGGCGACAGCTTCCGCGTCGGCCAGGAGCTGCTGCGCTTCGACGTCATCAATCCCGTGGTGCCGCTGGAGGACGGGACAGAGATCATCGGCACGCCCAATCCCGGGTACTGGGGCCGGCTGTCGGTGGTGGTAGGGCGCGACCTCGACGGTCCCGCCTTCCCCCTCTTCGAGGAAGTCGCGAGGCTCGGCCGCGAGCGCGGCGACATCCTCTTCCCCGAGGACGGCTATGTCTCCGGCTCCCATTGCCAGCTTTCGGTGCGCGACGGCCGCGTCTACCTCAAGGACCTGGGCTCGTCGAACGGCACCTTCCTACGCGTACGCGAGAGCCGGCTCGTGCCCTCGGGCAGCCTCATGCTCATGGGCCAGCAGCTCTTCCGGGTCGCCTACAAGTAGCCGCGGCGGAAGCAGCTACTCCTTCTTCTTCTCGGCGGGCTTGCCGAAGAAGGCCTGGCGCAGGTCTCCGGTCTGCTTGGCTTCCAGGTAGCGGAAGCCGTTGGGGATCTTGTAGCGGCTGCCGTTGTCGAAATCGAGCGTGACGTCGACCGGACCCTTGTCGCCGTTCGGAGTCACGACGGCAATCTTGTCGCTCGATTGAATCACCACCTGCTCGCACAGATGCGTGCCGAACATGACACGGACCTGGGTCTTGCCCGGCACGAAGCCGCTGCCGAGGATCACGACACGGTCGCCACCCGCGGCGATCCCCTGAGCAGGCTCGACGCGGTCGACGCGAATCTTGCCTTTCTCGTCACAAGACGTCAGCAAACCCAATACGAACAAGGTCATCACCAGCCGATAGACGGGTTTCATGTGGGCTCCTCCTCGGTCAGACCGTCACCTTAGCCCGCACGCTTCGGTCGGTCAACGGAGACTCACTCTGACGCGTTGTGAATCCGTGAACCAGCCGAAACAGGAAACCCCAGGTGGTCTCCCAGGAGGTTGGTAAGGGCTCGTCAGAGAATAGATGCTACGAGTTGGGCGACGAGGCGCCCGGCTGGCAAGGCGCGGTCGGAGTAGGGATCGCGGTTACCCGCGACCCCCTCCACGGATCCGGACAGGCGGATTTCCCGCATCCGGCTCTTGCCTCAGGTAATAACGCCAAACCGCTTCAGGGGGTAGGGAT